>Ga0209460_1000231_pt1 | contig 67716 bp, 53 predicted proteins | sample EBPBio132013_DNA_FD_185868 | JGI IMG/M metagenome (GOLD analysis project Ga0209460, IMG submission 185868) | Wastewater treatment Type I Accumulibacter community from EBPR Bioreactor in Madison, WI, USA - Reactor 2_5/13/2013_ DNA (SPAdes)... | ecosystem: Engineered > Bioreactor > EBPR >... | reverse complement strand
AACCCCCATTTAGTTTTATTGGATGGCTTTCGGGAAGTGAGTCAGCGGAGGCGTTTGACCAACATGATCCTTTTCGATATGAAGTGGAAACGACCAGAAGACGACCCGATCAGAAAATAAGGGAAACGCTGAATCTGGTTTTAAGGACAGATAATCCAGGCGACTGGTTAGATGGAACAAGTGGCGAAAAAGTGTTTAAATATGAAGCATGGAGCGATGAACCTGTACCTGACAGGGACTATTATTCTGACCATATCCGGTCAAGTGGATGGCGACTTTGGGTAAAAACAGACATTTTAAAACAGTTACTTTTAAAAGAGGGTTGGGATTTGCTTTTTGAAATTCAAAACGACCGCAATCTAAAATCTGAAAACAGAACCTCATATGATCCTAACGAAAAAAGAAAAGAACATGAAAAAATCATCCTCCTCAAAGCCGATGGAACAATCAAAGACTCAAAAGGAATTGTTGGAACTTGGTAAATCTTTGGTTGAAGAGTTAAGATTAGATACTGGCGATACGTTAGGAAGATGGATGGCTCATTACGTTGCAGAACTGTTAAAAGATGCTGAACGTGCAGAGGGTGAAGAACGTTTTACTAAAAGCGAAATCTGTGCAACCATGATTATGCGACTCTGGGACCACAGGAATCAATTTCCTGAAGAAAACCGTCCTTTCAAAGAATTTACAAACGTTTTTACTTCCCTCGAAAATCTTAGCCTTGATGTTGAAAAAACAAAGTATTGGGCAGAAACTAGAAATCTGGCAAGAGGCGCAAGTGTAAATAAAGAAAGTAAAAAGTGGCTTGCCGTTGCTGATGGAGTAGATGATACAGCCAAAATATTAATCCGGTATTGCTTAACCAAGGCCTGGATGATGCTGTTGATATTCAGGTCATTCGTTTTATTCAGTCCGAAAACGAGTTGCTTACAACCAAGACCCTGGATGATAAGCAAAAAAAGCAAGCTCTGGATAGAATTACCAAGCTGGAAAGTTTTATTAAGATTGCAACTGCTCTTTTGGGTGAAATGAAAGAAATTCAAAAAAATTTCTGATGATATTCTCAGTGCTGTCTATTCTTTATGGTTAGAAAATAAATCGTCAGTATATCTCAATACAATTGTTATAGATTATTTGACAACTTACGAATAAATTGATAATGAAAGAAAAATGGAAATGATATTTGAAATTGCAAATAACGCGTTCAATACAAATCCATTTTTCATGGATACAATAATCCGAAATATCAAAGATAAAAGTGACTATCCACTGCAATTTGAGTACAATAAGAAAATTCTTGAAAGATGACAGCATTTTGCTGTGTATCTAAATACTGGTACGTACAAACAGTTGAATGATTCGAAATTATATAAATATATTCTGAAAATGAAGCTTTTAGCAGAATAGTGTATTTTGGTCGTATTTAACAGATTTTGAAAGGTTATCAATTATTCAATGTTATAGAAAATTTCCTCATCTCTTCTTAAACAACTCCAAAGCAAATTCCTTCGCTTCCTTGTGGTTCACAACCGGTTCCGGATAGTTTTCCCCGATTTTACATTTATAAAGCAATTGATCTGATTCAGTCATTGCAGACGGATCGTGAATGAATTTCGAAGGAACATGTGCCAGTTCGGGAACATACTTCCTGATAAAAGTACCATCCGGATCAAAGCGTTCAGACTGAAGTTCAGGGTTGAATATCCGGAAATAAGGCTGGGCATCACAGCCCGTTGAGGCAGCCCACTGCCAGCCGCCGTTGTTGCTTGTCAGATCAAAATCGATCAGACTATCTGCAAAGTACTGTTCGCCCCACCGCCAGTCGATGTGCAGATCTTTCACGAGGAAGGAGGCGGCCACCATTCTCAGGCGGTTGTGCATCCAGCCGGTTTGATTTAGTTGCCGCATGGATGCATCCACAATGGGGAATCCGGTTTTCCCGTCACACCAGGCTTTGAACTTCTTTTCATCGTTGGGGAAAACCAGATTTTTGTAAACCGGATTGAATGATTCTTTTGCTGAATGTGGAAAATGCCAGAGAATCTGGGAGTAAAAATCACGCCAGATGAGTTCACCGAGCCATTTTTCTGATCCATCAGAAGAACCTGGTTTCGCCATCCTGACACATTCCCTGATCCCGATCATACCAAAACGCAGATACGGTGACAAGTAGGACACTCCCTTTTTTGCAGGGAAATCACGCAGATCACCATATTTTTGAATCCGTCCGGTAAAATCGGTAAGAAATTTAAGTCCCTGAGCTCGGGTTCCTGAAATGTTGACATCTGCAGATTCAAAACCGATCTGTTCTAAACTTGAAATGAGTTTAAACTGCTTCAAGTCTTTAGGAAACGTGAACTTGTGCAGCAGGGATTCCGAATGGAAATGTTGTGTTTGTTCTGCCGTAAGTTTCTTTTTCCATGACCGGGAGTAAGGTGTGAAAACCACATAGGGATTACCATCCTCCTTGGTGATTTCATCCCGGTGAAAAATGACGTGATCTTTAAAGGAGTGAAACTGAATTCCGGATTTTGCCAATTCCTTTTCAACGGTTTGGTCTCTTACGATGGCTGCCGGCTCATAATCAGTGTTGGTGAAAACGGAATCTGCTCCAGTTGATTTTGCCAGAACCGGGATTAATTCTGTCGGTTTTCCATGAAGAATCAACAATTCAGTCTGATGTTGAGTTTTTAAGATCTCCTTCATTTCAGAAAGAGCATCCCAGATTAACTGAACCCGCCTGTCCTTCCGGGAAGGAAGATGGGAGAGAATGTCAGTATCAAAAATAAAAACAGGAATGACCTTTTCAGACTGTGAGAGAGCCTTAAAAAGTCCGTGATTATCTGCGAAACGAAGGTCACGGCGGAACCAGAAAATGCTGAGTTTGTTCATGGGAAAAGTGATAAGTGATATGTGAAAAGTGGTAAGTGGATGGATTAATTGTTAATGGTGAATGTTTACAACCCGGCTTTTGTCGGGGTTAATGATTAATGGGGGTTTCAATTTCTGAATTTCTGTAACTCCGACCTCCCGGTCGGAGATTTTTTCTTGGAATTTCGCTGAAAGCTTTTCTATTTTAATAGCCTCATTGAGAAGCCGGGGTGGTTTTAATAGTCATCCAGGTGGCCTTGTTCCCATGGTAAAGTTGGTGTATCGAAAGATGAAGTGCCTGCCTTTAGAGAAACTAAAACTAAAAAACCCCTCTGCTTTCGGCATCTCCTCTTTAAAAAAAGGGAGACCTATCCAACTTCGAATTTTCCCACCGCTTTGTGTCCTCTGTGGTTAGGTCCTGTATTCCCCCAAACAAAAAAGGCACGGTCTCCCGTGCCTGATTTGCAGAAAAAAATAAAAAACCGGTCAGATTTCGTAGTTATCGGGAATGATTGAGTTTTTGGCAACCACAATAATTCCATCCACAATGAAAACGTAATTGTCTTTGTAATTCTGATGGTTCTGATAGTTAACCAGTTTCACGTTCCTGCCGATACGGGCATTTTTATCAATGATTGCATTCAGAATGGTGGTTCCTTCGCCAATTCCCATGGGTGGAACGCCGTCACTTTTTGCCTCTGCTTTAAACTCATCGGTCATGTAATAATCTGCACCCATGATGTAGGTGTTTTCGATGATGCAATTATCCCGGATGATCGACCGAACCCCAACAATTGACCGGGTAATTCTGGCATTCTGGATCAATGATCCTTCAGAAATAATGGCCCGGTGGATCGTGGCATAATTGATCTTAGAACCCGGCAGGTACCTGGGGTGAGTGAAGATCATGTGTCCTTCATCGTAAAAATCAAATTCAGGAACTTCATCAGTCAGGGCAATATTGGCTTCATGGAAGCTCTTGATCGTTCCGATATCTTCCCAGTATCCGTCAAAGAAATGGGCAAATACACGTTTCATTCCAATGGCGTTCGGGATAACCTGTTTCCCGAAATCTTCGTGATTATTGGCGTTCAGCAGTTCAACCAGAACTGAGGTTTTGAACAGATAAATACCCATGCTGGCCATGTAGTTACGGCCTTTGGCTTCAACACCGTGCTTTTTAATGACTTCATCAGTAAGTTTAAGATCATCAAGAAGGCGGTCAGAGTTCGGTTTTTCATGGAATTCAACAATACGGCCATTGTCGTTGGTACGAAGGATACCAAATCCCTTTGCAGCATCACGATTTACAGGAAGCACACAAACGGTTAAATCAGCTTTGTTTTTGATGTGGGCCGCATAAACCTTACTGAAATCCATGTGATAAAGCTGGTCACCACTCAGAATCAGGGTATATTCTGATTTGATGTGAGTGATGTAATTCAGATTCTGGCGGACGGCATCAGCAGTTCCCTGATACCATTCTTTATTACTCATGGTTTGCTGGGCAGCCAGGATTTGTACAAAATCATCAGAAAAACTGCCGAAATGGTAAGCCTGGGTAATATGGCGGTGCAGTGATTCAGAGTTGAACTGGGTGAGTACATAAATTCTTTTGATATCACTCAAAATACAATTGGAAATAGGGACGTCAATCAGGCGGAATTTTCCACCAATTGGAACTGCGGGTTTTGAACGGCTTCCGGTTAACGGGAATAAGCGGGCTCCTTGTCCGCCACCTAAAATGACTGCAGTGATATCTTTCATGTGCGACTCCGGGGAATTAAATTCAGATTTGAGTGAAAGCGATTGGTTTTTGATTTAGTAGATAAAAAGTATAAACTATTGAATTAAATATAGGTAATATTAAAGGTTTCGGCAATAGAAAAAGGGCATTTTGTCATTTATTAAAAATGGAACCGTTTTTCTTAATCAGAAGCGGTTTGCAGATTGCTTTAAACGAATTGGTTTTCTGGTTGTGCTCAAAAAAATTACGGCAAAAATGATTCTATGCTGATAAAAACCGGATTTTCCTGAATCAGGCCCTTTGTTGATTAAATAAAAACTTTAGGTGTATATTTGTACAGGTATATCCGGAGTTAAAATGTCTTACCGTCTGGTTTTTCTTTTACTGGTTTTTTATACGTCGGTTTTTGGCGGACCTGCACGGTTTTCCCAGCTTTCCGGGTCTGACGGGCTAAGTCAAAACTCAGTAACCAGCGTTCTTCAGGATAAACTGGGCAGATTATGGTTTGCAACCCGTGATGGGTTAAATATGTATGACGGGTATTCCTTCCGGATTTATAAACACGATCCCACCGATCAATCTTCCCTGTCAGAAAACAATATCAATGCCATTCTTGAAGATAAGACTGGTAAAATCTGGGTTGGAACTCAAGGATCAGGTCTTGATTTGTTTACCCCGGAAACCGGTAAGTTTTCAAGGCCTTACGAAGGGAAAATTGGTGCAAAGGTGATCAGGGTCCTTCTTGAAGATTCAAAAGGGGCAATCTGGATCGGATCTGATGATGCAGGTTTGTTCCGGGTTGACCCGGAAACCGGTTCAGTCATGACTTACAAGTCTTCACCTGAAGGCGGTCTCAGTATGAACAGAATCAGAGGACTGGCAGAAGATAAAAGGGGAAGGCTCTGGATTGGAACCTACGGTGGCGGACTGAATTGTCTTGAACCGGAAACTGGAAAAATAGTTTGGTTTCAGTCTGGATCATCAGGTTTGTCTGAAAACCGGATCTGGTCGCTGATAACAGATAAAAATGGAACTATCTGGGCCGGTACATTTGGCGGTGGCCTGAATAGAATTCAACCTGAAACAGAAGAAATTACCGTGATTTTGCCCGATTCAAAAAATCTGGTTTCAGCAAAAATCTGGGCATTGCATCAGGATCATCTTGGAAGAATCTGGATCGGAACTTACGGTGCCGGTGTGTTCAGGCTGGAAGCTGATCAGAAAACCATAACCAGAATTTACATGTCAAGGCCGGGTGAACTGCAAAATCATGAGGCGAATATATTTTCCCTTTTTGAAGACCGGTCAAACTTGCTTTGGGTTGGAACTGAAACCGGTGGTTTGTATAAAACTGACCTCAAACCCTCCAAATTCGGAGTATTGAACAATGAAAGTGTGCCCGGACTCCTGAATCACACGGGTGTGATGTCAGTTTTGGAGGATAAGCAAAAACGACTTTGGATCGGTTCACTCGGGGGTGGATTAACCCGGTATTCTCCAGAGACGGGAAACATCATAAAAATGACAACCGACTCACACCCGGAAAGTCTTTCAGGAAATTTTGTTCTCTCTTTACTTGAAGAAGGTGATTTTATCTGGGTTGGCACCGGCAGCGGACTCAGCCGGATTCATAAAGAAACCCTGACCGGAAAAAAATTCAAATCAGATGAAATGAATCCGTTAACACCTGGCAGTGATGACATCCGGGTTTTATTCCGAGACTCAAAAGCCAGGTTGTGGATTGGCACAAATGGCGGGGGGCTGTCACTCTGGAATAATGTGACAGGCACATTTACCCGATTTCGGCAAAGTCCTGCAGGATTGGCTTCGAACACGGTCAGAAGTCTTGCAGAATCTTCAGACGGGTCTTTGTGGATCGGAACCAGTCAGGGTTTGAATAAGTATAATCCTGAAAATGAGTCATGGCAAAGCTGGACGAGTCTTCCAAATGTCCCATTCTCATTAAGTGATAATGAAATCAGATGCCTTTACGAAGATCCAACCGGACAACTCTGGATAGGCACAGCAGCCGGTTTGAACAGAATGCTTCCGGGAAAAAATGAATTTCAGCACTTTCTGGAAAAAGATGGGCTGCCAAACGGATTTATTTATGGTATTCTGCCGGATAGTAAGGGCAATTTATGGCTCAGTACCAATTTTGGATTGTCAAAATTCAATGCGGAATCAGGGAAATTCAGAAATTATGATGAAAGTGACGGACTTCAGTCAAACGAGTTTAATGGTGGTTCCTGGTTTCAGGGTTCAGGTGGCCGGCTTTATTTTGGCGGAGTAAACGGACTGAACTGGTTTCTACCCGGTGATGTGATTGAAAATCCGTTTCTTCCGCAGGTTATTCTTACCGATTTTAAAATATTGAATCAACCTGTCACTTTACCCGTTTCCCTATCTCATCTTGAAAGTTTTACCCTGAAACCCCGGCAAAACATGATTTCTTTTGAGTTTGCGGCGTTAGATTTCACGAATCCCCAAAAAAATAAATATAGATATCAGCTTGAAGGCTTCGATGAAGACTGGATTGATGCAGGAAACCGCCGTTATGTGACTTACACCAATCTTGATCCGGGAGAGTACACTTTCAGGGTAATTGGCTCAAACAATGATGGCGTCTGGAATGAAACCGGCAGTTCTCTTTATTTATTGGTACGCCCACCCTTTTATAAAACCACTTGGTTTATTGCGTTGGTGATTGTGGCGTTGATATCTGCCGTTTACTTTTTTGGGCGTTGGCGGCAGGCAGTTAAAGAACGACGGGAAAAAGAACGGATTGAAGTCATCAGGCAGGTAACCATTGGTGTCTTGCATGAGATCAGGCAACCCCTCCAGATTTTGAACGGAAATATTGAAATTATCAGTTTACTAAATGAAGGCAGTGATTCAGAACTGGATGAACCCGTAAAAAAAGCGGGCGAAAATGTGACTCGTATCAAAAATCTGCTCAGGAAGTTGGAAGAACTGTTAAATGATGCTAAATTTAAGACTAAATCCTACACCAAGGACCAACAAATGATCGATCTTACCGGCGATAATTTATGAGCAGAACCATTTTCATTGTGGATGATGAAGAAGGTATCCGTGATATCTTTGAAACCATTATAAAAATATATTTTCGCGATAAAGTAAAATCGGGTGCACTTGTAATTGTTAAAGCAGAAGATGGTTCAGTAGCAGTTAATAAAGCTAAAGGAACCTTGCCGGATTTTATTCTGATGGATGTGAAAATGCCAAATATGGATGGGATTGAAGCCTTTTATGCTATTAAAGCATTAAATGGTGACATTCCGGTCAAAACATTTTTTATTACCGGTTTTGCCAGTGATGGTGAAATAGGCAACCGGATGGATCAGGCAATCCGGGATGGCGCTTTGGGAATGCTTCCAAAGCCAATTTCTTCTCCCGATCTAAAAAAACTGGTTGATGATCATGTTTCACTCTGAATTCAAAAATTAAACCAACCCGGTTATTTTAGCTTGTCCTTTTTGGCTAAAGTTGAATTCATGGTTTCTTTATTATACTTTTGCATCAGTCTTAATGATTCTCTAATGTAAAGGGATATTCTCTTGAGTATCAATCTCAATTCTCGCAGAGCCAAAATTGTCTGCACGCTTGGCCCCTCTTCCAACTCGTATGAAACCATCCGTGATCTTGCTCTTGCCGGAATGGATGTTGCCCGTCTGAATTTTTCTCACGGCAGTTACGAAGACCATCTTGAACGCATCAAAATTATCAGAAAGGTTTCTGAGGATATTGATAAACCCATTGCTATTCTTCAGGACTTACAAGGTCCGAAGATTCGGGTGGGTACTTTTCAATATGGGAAAGTTACTTTAAATAACGGGGCAAAATTCAATATAACAGTTGAAGAGTGTGTCGGGAATGAAGAACGTGTTTCAACTTCCTACAAAAGCATAGTCAAAGATGTTAAAGAAGGCGATATCGTCCTTTTGGATGATGGAATTCTGAAGTTGAAGGTGCTTGAAGTAACTGAGACTGATGTGGTCACTGAAGTTGTTTTTGGTGGGGTGCTTAAGGATAGAAAAGGAATTAACCTTCCTGATGTTCTGATGTCGGTTCCGGCACTTTCAGAAAAAGATATTGCAGACGTTGAGTTTGGTCTGAAGAATGAAGTCGATTATATCGCACTTTCTTTTGTTCAGCGTGCTGATGACGTACTTCAGTTAAAACGGATTATCACCAATGCGGGTTATGACACCCCGATTGTAGCTAAAATTGAAAAACCACAGGCTGTTCACAGTTTGGATGCCATCACCGATGTTGCAGATGCCATCATGGTTGCCCGTGGTGATCTGGGAGTTGAACTGAACACTGAAGACGTTCCGCCTACCCAGAAAAAAATCATCAAAATGTGTAATCAGAAGGGTGTGCCGGTTATTACCGCAACACAGATGCTCGAATCGATGATTCACAACCCACGGCCAACCCGTGCTGAAGCTTCTGATGTTGCCAATGCCATTCTTGACGGAACTGATGCGGTCATGCTTTCTGCTGAAACTGCAGCTGGTGCGTTCCCGATTGAAGCGGTTCAGACGATGGCCAAAATTATTACGATTATAGAAAATTATGCACTTACCAATACTGAGCAGGATTTAAAGCCCAAGAATATTGTGTATTCTGCTCCGCTTGCCATTGGCTATGCGGCCTGCAATGCTGCCAACATGGTTAATGCTTCTGCCATTGTTTGTATGACACAGTCGGGTTCAACGGCGGTCATGATTTCCAAATTCCGCCCGAAAAAGCCCATCATTGCCGTAACTGCAAGAAGAATTTCGCTTCTGAGACTTTGTCTCGTGTGGGGCGTTCAGGGTTACCTGATTCCTGGTTTTAAGGATAATGTGGATGATGCGGTTGAAGAAATGAAACAATCGCTGATCAAAGAAGAAATTGTCCGTCAGGGCAACCGGATTATCATCACGGCGGGACTTCCGTTTACCAAACGCCGAAGTACCAACATGATGAGAATCGAAGAAATTTAAATAAAAAAAACCCGGTTCAAGCCGGGTTTTTTGTTACTATCACCATCTGATCAGCTCCGGATGAATTTCACCGGATTTCAGGTGCAGTTTGACCAGAGAATAAAACGGTTCCATTCTTTTATTTGTTGGCGAACCCGGATTGATAAACCAGAGTCCGTTTTGCTGATGAATCATGGGTTTATGAGAATGTCCGAAAATAAACAAATCTGCTTTAACCCGTTTTGATAGTGCAAAAATGTTTTGAACAGCAGTTCCTTTTCCCTGATGACCATGACAAAGAACTGCTTTGAAGTTGTTTAGCAGGCAGTATTGAATGTCTCCCAATTCCTTCAGGAGTTCGGGTGGATCGTTATTTCCGGCGACAGCAAAAGTGGGTGCAATTTCACCGAGTCTTTGAATAACTCCCATATCCAGAATATCGCCGGCATGAAAAATCAGATCACAATCTGAAAAAGAACTGAAAATCTGTGCGGGAAGTGATTTTCGTTTCGAATGAAGATGAGTATCGCTTAGAATCCCGATAGTTTTATGTGTTTCCATGCTGACCGGGCTTTTTCAGGTCATTCATTTCTTTGATTACCTTGGTGGTTTCCTGGTTAACTTCCCGCAAATCTTTAATTTTGGTACGGATGTCAGAAATTTTTGCAATCAGTCTTTGTGCTTCATCGGTATTTCTCTCAAACATGATAAAATATTCGATCGCCTTATTGATTGCGAGTTCAACATTGCCGCCATACCGGGCTTTTACCAGATCAAGAAATTCTTTTTCGAGGCGGGGATCCAGTTTGGGTGTTTCAGCCATAATAATCTCAATTTGAAAGTATAAAAGAATTGTTTAACGTGTATGTGGAGGGTGAAACCAACAAAAATAGAGAAACCTGTGTTTGGTTCTTATAAAGTTGGAAGCACTTCAGCCCATTTTTTAATCATTTTTTCAATATCACCAATGACAATGGGTTTCGACAGGTAGTCGTTCATTCCCGCCTCCAGGCAGATTTCACGATCCTTTTCCATAGCATTTGCTGTAAGGGCAATAATGACCGGAATCATTCCCTCAAAATGTGCCCTGATTTCCCGGGTAGATTCAAGTCCGTCCATAACAGGCATTTGCACATCCATAAAAATGAAATCAGGTTTAAGCACCTTGGCCTGATTAAGTGCATCTTCACCATTAATAGCAAGGTAACAGTCATATCCCAATTTACTGAGAATTCTTTTTATCAGAACCTGATTCACCTGATTATCTTCTGCAACAAGAATTTTTAACGGGATTTCTCCGCCGGGTTTATTTTCAGATAACAGATCAGTCTTAACATCGGATTGTGGGTTATTCTCATCTTTTATCTGTGAAAGAAGGGGCTCTATCTGGTTCCAACCAATCATTCCATGGAAAGAAGATGGCCGGTCTTTCATGGTAATCTTATAGCCCGGGTTTTGATTTGAATTTCCCCGTTCAATAATGACCATACAGGAGTGATCAATTTCCTGACCGGATTTAATGGCTGTCAATCCAAAATTCCAAAGCAGTTTTTTAATCAGAAACAGGTGTTTTCGGTTAGGTTCTGAAATGAAAAAGGAGAGATCCTGATTGACCAACCCAAATGACTTAACCGACCGGATATAATCAAGTTTTTCACATTTAAGGGTAAGCGTGAATCTGCTTCCTGAATTTTCTTTTGATATAGCCTGAAGATCTCCGCCAAGTAAAATGGCCAGTTTTTTACAGATCGCCAGTCCAAGACCCGTGCCACCATATTTTCTGGTAACTGAGGCATCAATCTGCGAAAAGGATGCAAAAAGTTTATGCTGCTTGGCTTCGGGGATTCCAATTCCGGTATCTCTCACAGTAATGAAAAGAGTTTGACTTTCTGATTGGTCGTTTTGTGAATTAACAGTAACCAGAATGAGTCCTTTACTGGTAAACTTAATTGCATTATCTATTAAATTTGATAGAATCTGCCGAACCCGGTTTTCATCACCGCTGATATATTCAGGTACATCGGGGTCATACAGAACAAATAATCTGAGTCCTTTTGCAAGAGCTTTGGGAATAAATAAAGCAATCACCTTTTCAATACTTGAAATCAGGGAAAAAGTTTTTTTCTCAACTTCCATCCGGCCCGATTCAATTTTTGAAAAATCAAGAATGTCATTGATAAGATGAAGCAACTGTTCGCCGCTGAATTTTAGAGATTGAACATATTCTGCCTGTTCAGGTGTGAGCGGTGTGTGAAGCAACAAACTGCTCATACCGATAACACCATTCATTGGTGTTCTTATTTCATGGCTCATAGTGGCCAAAAAATCAGATTTCAGTCTTGAAACTTCAAGTGCAGCTTCCCTTGCCGTAATTAATTCACGCTCGAGTTGTTTTTGCTGAGAAATATCCCTGATCAGAATGAGAATCTCATTACCACCGGGAAGTAGAATCCGGGCTTCAAAGTCAAAATTAACGCCGCCGCTTTCATGCGAAAAAACAATCAGCTCACTATGACCCGAACTCCAGGTACGTTCAAGAGCCGGAAGAATAAGGTTTGATACTGAAAGGGGGAAAATATCAGAGATTTTCTTTCCGTTCAGGTTGTGCGGATTTTGAACGAAAGGAAGAATGATGGATCCGTGATGGAATGCACTGATTTCAAGGTTTTTGTTGACTCGTGTCCAGAAATCAGGGAAAGCATTAACAAGTTCACGGTTTTGTTTTTCAGAGTTGATCAGGTTATGTTCTGCATCTCTTTTTTCAAGGATGTTTCGTCTGACTTTGAAAAAAAGCACAACAAGTCCAGCAATGGCACCTAAAAATATCAAGTACGCCCACCAGGTTTCAAACCAGGCAGGTAAAACTGTAATTTTTATTGTAAGGGGTTCGCTCTTAAAGTATCCATTTTGGCGTGCAATAACCTGAAGTGAATAATTCCCTGACTTTAACCCTGAAATAAAAACGGAAGGGTTAAGAGTTTGCGGTGACCATGCCGTATCACGGCCATCAAGTTTGAACTGGTATCTGATGTTTTCAGTTGGGAACATCAAACAGGATACTGATGCCTCGAACCCAGAGTTAAATGAAATTTGAAATTCATTAGGTTTTCCGTCAGAGTAAATGGGCTTTCCTGAAACAGCAAACCGGGTCAAAACCGGTGTCGCACTTTTTGAAATGGCAAAAAGCGATGGATTTTTGAGGTAGCTGACACCCGCAGCAGTTCCAGCCCAAACTCTTCCGTCTGAACCAATTGCCAGAGCCCGGCCGGTTATCGTAATATTATTGAATCCGTTCGAGGCATCAAATCTAACAGCTTCGTCATTATCGTAATAAACAAGCCCCTGTTCCTGACCTGACCAAATTTTGTTTTCACCGGCAACTGCAATTGCATTGATGTTAACCCGTTCAAAAAGAAGTCCGCCGGGTCGGCTGATAATGCCATCTTTATAATTGAGAATTCCCTGATTGGTTCCGATCCAAAGTTTTCCACCGTCATCCATTTTCAGATCATTAACCTGAATATTTACAGGAAATTGAAGTGAATTTGATTCTGCCAGATTTTTAAATTTTCCTGATTCGATTGAGTAGCTGTATAATAACGAGGAAGCACCAATACTGCCCATGTAGATAATCTGGTTTTTTTCATCCAGATAAATACATCTCACATCAGAACGAATAACCGGGTCAGGACCGATTGCACTAATCACACCATCTGAAGAAATTTTTCCGATTCCTTTAAATTCAGTTACCTGGAAGTACACCGATTTATCATTAGCCATTGAAATAGACCTGATGATGCGGTTATTTTCAAAAGCCAGAGGAAACTGAAAGGTCTTTACTTTTTTTCCGTTAACAATTTCTTCAAGAAACCCATCTTTATAACTTAAGAAGAAATGATCTTCAGTGCCGGCCAACCCCATGATGAGACTTTGAGACTGTTCGTAAATTTTTTTGATACGGGTTGGGTTCTCAGTTGTTGCCGGTTGAACATGGAAAACAAAGAATCCCTCACTTGTTAGAGCTGATCCGTCGCTGAGAGGGGTTACGAGCTGAACAAATAATTTTGCAGCAGGGAGCAAAAACGATTCAAATGTGGGTTGATTTATAAAACCAAAGCCCTCATCAGACGTTACCCAAATGGTTCCGTCTGATGATTTGAATACATCGTTGATGACCTTAAAGGGCAAATCGGGGATGGGCTTTGGGTTGACAGGATTTGAGAAGGATGCTTCGTAAAGTCCTGTCAGCCAGGTTCCGATGAAAAGGTCATTTCCAGATTCCATGATCACAGAAATATCGGGAATATTGTTTTTCCTGATGACGGTACCTTCTGTACCTGAAGTATTTAGTTTCAGTTCAAAGAGTCCTTTTTGAGTACCTAACCAGATTCTTCCTTTAGAATCGGTTAAAAAGGCATCAAAACTGAAATGATTTTCTTCACCCTGAAGATGAATCTGAACAAAGTGGTCAAGTTCTGGTTGATAAAGAAATAGAAACCCGGGCTGACAGGTGACCAAAAGCTTTCCGTCTGATGTTTCCTGGAAAAGAAAAGATCTAAAAAAGTGGTCTGCCCTGAATTTTTCATCAAACAGGTATCTTTTCAACTTTCCGTCTTTGAACCTGACTATTGAGCCGGGTTCACTGATCCAGCAATTGCCATTCTTATCATAAAACAAGGATTTTGGATAGAAAACGGTTGAATCTGTAAGCTTGGGTGCGCCGGCAAGAAAAATTTCTGTTCTGGGGGGCATACTGCCCGTGATTTTTACAATTCCCCGATCTGTAATGACAAGCGGGAATTCCTGCCCTGCCGGCTGGACAAGCTTTTTGACATAAGTGCTTGGCAAATCCTCACTGATGGTCTGAAATTGATTCCCCGTGAAGAAAATGAGTCCGTTGTCAGATCCAATCCAGATAAATCCGTTTCTATCCTGAATGATAGATTTTGTGAGATTGGTGGGAATATCCACCGATTCCTTCCCATAAATCCGTGATTTGAATCCGGCAGATTGTGCACCTGAAATTTGAGCTGATAGCATCAAAAAGACGGAAACAAAAAGGATTGATCTGAACATCAGTATAATTTCCATTGCATTGCGATAAAAGTAACGTGTAAATTTAAACGAAAAAGTGTTCGGATGAAACGAAATTGTTTAATCCATACAGTAAATTAGATATGATATTACAGACAGGTGCAAGAAAGATCAAACCAAAATTGACTTTACAGAGCCATAAAAATATCTTTACGGTCTTGTTTTGACCAAAAAAACAAATTAACAACAAAATCAGTCTGGAGCTGGGGGTAAAAGCCGGGTGCTTTTACTAATCTAATCTCTGGTTTATTATAATTGAAATCGGCAATTCCCCGGAGGAATTAAGATCAAATGAAGCAAAACGGATTTAAAATTATCAGCGTTCTCGCCGTACTCATTATGGCGATATATTTTCTGTACCCCACCTGGCAGGATTATGACATGAAGAAAAGTTTTCTGACCAAGTCGTCTGAAGACTCAGCGAAGTATGTCGAAGAAAACAGAAAAGAGATTGAAAAGATTGAAGACAACCGGTTAAAGCTGGGACTCGATCTTCAGGGTGGTATGTATGTAGTTCTTGAAGTTGATCTCATCACTTTACTTGAAAAACTAGCGAAAGCACAGGATGCCAAGATTGACTCCATGCTGCAGGTTGTTGTAACCCGTACCAATTTAAATGGTCAGGATCCGGTTAATGAGCTGGTTAATGTAGCCAACAGTTCAGGAATCAGACTTTCCCGTTACTACGGCAACATTAAGGACGAAAACTCAGATATTCTTTCCTTTCTTGAAGCCCAAAGAGACGACGCCGTGAACCGTGCCCTTCAGATCATCAGAACACGGATTGATCAGTACGGTGTTTCTGAGCCTTCAATTACCAAACAGGGTGCCGGTCGTATTATCGTTGAACTTCCGGGTGTTACCGATGAAAAACGTGTTCGCCGTCTTTTAAAGAGTACCGCTCTTCTTGAATTTAAATTACTTGCAAAACCAGAAGTTGCACTGAATACCCTTCAGGTTCTTGATGAAAAACTCGGAGTTTCTGATTCATCGGTGAAGGATACTGCAACTCAAAGTCTTGTGGCAAAAGCTCAGGCTGCAGCCAAGACATCTGATACAACAGGTTTAGGTCCAAAAGCTGCTGCTGAAAAAGAACTTTCAAGCGCTGAAGGCAATGCAAAAAACCCAATTTTATCACGTCTGCAGATTACAAGGTCAGGATCTGGTGCAGTTGGCGTTGCAAATGAATATGACAGAGAAACCATTTCGAAGTATCTCAATGACCCTGAAATGGCCAAATTCATACCAACAAGTCTTGCTTTTCACTGGAGTGCCAAACCTGTTGATGAACAAAACGGTGTAAAAATCTTTGCCCTGTATGCTCTCGAAAGAGATGCAGCCATGACCGGCGGAAGTATTGTAGATGCAAAAGCAACTATTGGTCAAATGTTAAATATGCCTGAAGTGACCATGAAAATGGATGCTGAAGGTGCAAAGGAATGGTCAATTCTTACCGGTGCCAATGTTGATAAACAATTAGCTATTGTTCTTGATAATATGGTGTTTTCTGCACCCCGTATCAAAACAAAAATCACCGGTGGAAACAGCTCTATTGATGGTCTTGAAAATATTGAAGAAGCCAAAGATCTTGAAAATGTGCTGAAAGCCGGTGCACTTCCTGCACCTGTCAATATTGTTCAGGAAAGAAGTGTCGGACCATCTTTGGGTGCCGATTCAATCCATTCCGGTTTGAATTCAGCTTTGTGGGCTCTTTTCGTAGTCGCATTTGTGATGATCCTCTATTACCATTCTGCAGGTGTACTCGCAAATATTGCCCTGATCATCAACCTGATCGTTATTCTGGGTGTACTTGCAGCCTTTAAGGGTACACTTACCCTTCCGGGTATTGCCGGTATGGTGTTAACAATTGGTATGGCTGTTGATGCGAACGTTCTGATTTATGAGCGGATCAGAGAGGAAATGATGACCGGTAAAACCCTGAAAGCAACACTGGATGCTGGTTATGACCGTGCATGGACTGCTATTTTTGATTCCAACATTACCACCTTTTTTACAGGTGTTGTCCTTTACGCCTTTGGCGTTGGGCCGATTCAAGGATTTGCTTTAACACTGATGATTGGTATTGTAACTTCAGTTTTCACTGCAGTTGTATTCACCCGTCTCGTTTTTGACTATATCATTTCACGGCCTAATGCTAAAATCAGCATTGGTTAATTTTCAATCTGGAGTAATCTGAACCATGAGATTTTTTAAAAATACAAGTTATGACTTCATTGGGAACCGAAAATTCGGTTACATGGTCACTGGCTTCCTTCTTGTTATCGGGCTAATCAGCATCATGACCCGTGGTCTTCATTACGGAATTGACTTTAAAGGCGGAACTGAAATTCAGCTCCGTTTTGAAAAATCAGTTGAAGTTTCTGAAGTTCGCCGGGCATTGAATTTTACCGGAATCAATGGCGAAATCAAACGTTTTGGCGGAGATAATGAGATCCTGGTCAGAACAGAAACCCTTGTAGCGTCTGATGTAAACGGACAACGGGATGTAACTGCCCTTGAGGATAAAATTAAAACAGGTGTTGCCGAAATTATTAAAGAAAATCCGATGGAAATTGACCGGATTGATGATGTCGGACCTAAAATTGCAGAAGATATGAAATCTTCAGCAGTTATGGCTATTCTGGGTTCCCTGATCATTGTTCTGATTTATATTACGATCCGGTTTGAATTCAAATTTGCCGTGGCTGCAATTTTTGCTACCTTTCACGACGTATTGGTAGTTCTTGGATTGTTCAGTTTGGTTTATGGATTATTCCCTGGTCTGAACCTGGAAGTAGATCAGACCATCATTGCAGCTTTTCTTACCATTGTAGGTTATTCACTGAATGATACCGTGATTGTATTTGACCGGATTCGTGAATACCGGAAAATTTTCAAAAGTGATACTCTTGAGGTAGTAATGAATAAATCGGTTAATTCAACTCTAAGCCGTACGTTCATGACTTCATTTACAACTCTTATTGTAATGGTAACACTTTATTTCTTTGGCGGTGAAAGTACAAAACCCTTTGCATTTGCCATGATTCTTGGTATTGCCATCGGAACGTTCTCCTCGATTTTTGTTGCATCACCCATTGTTCTTGAATGGGATAAATGGTCAACAGCACGCAATGCGAAACTCACTAAATAAGCAGGCAACTGTATGTCACTAATTGCCAAAGAAACCCAGAACGGTGCGGTAACCATTATCCACCTGAATGGCGATGTGCTTGGCGGACCCGATGCAGCACAGTTAAACGACAGGCTTCATCAATTGGTTAGCAGCGGTAATCTTAAGGTTGTACTTGATCTTGCCGGTGTCAGTTTTATGAACAGTTCGGGTTTGGGTATGCTGATTGGCGGACTCACGACCATGAAAAATGCGGGTGGAAGTCTTAAATTAGCGAATCCGGCTGAGAGAATTCAAAGTCTTCTCGTAATCACCAAGCTGTCTACCCTTTTTTCTACCTATAAATCTGTTGAAGAGGCCATTGAGAGCTTCACCTGATAAAACCTGAATTTCCATATTCAACTCCGACTCTTGCAGGCTGTTCTGCAGAGTCCGGAGTTTTTTTATTTTTACAGAAATCTGTTTCTTACGTAAAGCCTGAGGAAAATATATAATGGCAGTTTCAGTCGTCGTTGGCGCCCAATGGGGCGATGAGGGCAAAGGGAAAATTGTTGATTTGCTTTCAAAAAACTGCAAATTGGTCGCCCGTTATCAGGGTGGTGCAAATGCAGGCCATACCATCGCATTTGGTGATAAAACCTATGTGCTTCATCTTCTGCCAAGTGGTGTGTTTCAGAAGGATACCCAATGCCTGATCGGAAATGGTGTGGTCATTGATCCGCTTGCGCTTCAGGAAGAAATGGAAATGGTTGCCAAACTTGGAATTGATCTGAGTAACCGCCTTTTTATATCATCAGGTGCTCACCTGATTTTTCCTTATCACAAAGTTCTTGATACCATCAGGGAAACTTCGAAGGGTGATCAGAAAATTGGAACAACCGGGCGGGGAATCGGACCCTCCTATGTTGACAAATACATGAGAAATGGCGTTCGGGCCGGTGATATTTTTGACACTGATTTGATGCGTAAAAAAATTGCGGACGAAATCAGGGAAAAGAAAAAACACGTCGAATTTATTTTTGGCGGGGACCCGGCTCTTCTTGATACAGACTATGAACCTGTTTATGCAGCTATCGAAAAAATGAAACCATTCGTGGTTAATGGTGCTTACTTTATTCATGATGTGGTTAAATCTGGTCAGCCTGTTTTGGTTGAAGGTGCCCAGGGTGCTTTACTTGATATTGATCATGGTACTTATCCGTTTGTGACGTCTTCAAACCCGACAACCGGTGGCGCCTGTACAGGTTTAGGGCTTGCCCCCAATGCAATTCATACTGTCATTGGAGTTGTTAAAGCTTATACCACCCGAGTTGGTAACGGACCTTTCCCGACAGAACTCAACAATGAACTCGGTGAATGGATCCGCCAAAAAGGACACGAATTTGGTGCAACGACCGGAAGGCCCCGTCGCTGTGGCTGGCTCGATCTGGTTGCTCTCAATTATTCTGTCATGATAAATGGTATTACTGAAATAGCACTTACAAAAATTGATGTGCTGAATGAACTCGATGAAATTGGCGTTGTTTCTGCCTATACACTGAACGGGAAAACAATAACCCAATTTCCAACCAATGTTCATGATCTTGAAAACTGCAAGCCGGTTATCAAGTTTTTCAAAGGATGGAAGACTGACATCCGTGATGTAGCCTCCTGGGCTGAAGTTCCTGAGACCTGCAAATCTTACATCGGGTTTATTGAAGAGCAGACTGGTGTAAAGGTGAAATATTTTTCAACAGGACCGAAGAGAGAATCAACCCTGATTTTATAAATCATGAAACGAATGTTCCGGTATTCTTTTTATGTAAAAACAGCACTGGTAATCGTTGCTATTTTACTTTCAACCGGAACGGTTTTTTACACTTCACGTTTAGTTGAAAAATTGGAAGTCAGGCAGAAACAGGTAGCTGAAACCTGGGCTGCCGGGCTTCAGCATCTTGCCTCATCGGATCCAAACACAGCAGATCTCACTTTCATTTTTGACGAGATTGTATCAACAATCGATTTTCCTGTTATTGTTACAGACTCAGAAAACCAACCCATTCCTGGTTTTTACCGCAATATAATTTTCCCCGAAAAACTTCCTGATTCATCACAAATATCCTTCCTCAGGCAACTGGTTGCTTCTTATGACCGGGAACGCGATCCAATTCTTGTTACCGTTCAGGATACTCTCATCCTTCAGAAAATTCATTACGGCAATTCAGCCCTGATTGATCAGCTCAGGTGGTTTCCGTATGTTCAGATCAGTCTTGTAGCTGGGTTTATTCTCTTCGGATATTTTGCCTTCAGCATTATCCGCAGACAGGAACAGAGTTCAGTTTGGGTGGGTATGAGTAAGGAAACTGCTCATCAGCTCGGAACACCACTTTCAGGATTGCTTGCCTGGATTGAGATTTTGAAAAGTCAGAATCCGGATGACGAACAATTGAAAACCATTGGTGAGATGGAACAGGATCTTGAACGGTTGATGATGGTAACGGATCGTTTTTCTAAAATCGGGGCCAAACCCGTATTGGTTGCTTCAGATGCTGCAGCCGAGATCAGAGATATTGCAGGATATCTTGACCGCCGGCTTTTTAAAACAAAAAGCAGGGTTGCCTCACTTCAGGTCAGTGCTGACCATCCCATTTATGCAGATTTAAACCCGATTTTATTCCGCTGGGTTATTGAAAACCTGATAAAAAATGCCCTTGATGCCTGTTCAGAAGTTGATCCGGTTATTCAGATATCTTTGTACGAAGACAAGCAAATTGTATTTATTGATGTTTCGGATAACGGAAAAGGTATGCCGAAGAAACTGATGAAGGAAATTTTCAGACCCGGGTTTACAACCAAGCAAAGGGGTTGGGGAATGGGGTTAAGCCTTGCAAAAAGAATTATTCATGATTATCACGGCGGGAAAATCGGGGTGGTACAGAGTGTAGAGGGAAAAGGAACTACATTCAGAATTCAGCTCAAAAAATCTGTATCAGACAAGGAAATACACCGAAGCAAGAAAGATCAGAATCAGGCATAAGGTTAATGCAGCCAGATTCCTTTTTTTATCGAATACAGATTGGGTAGTAATGGCTTTGGGTGAATTTTCAAGAAGACTTGCACTTAAATTCGCCATTTTTTCAGGGTTGGTTAACAGCTCAGTTATTTTGTAGTTAAGTTTGTCTGGAATTTTTACAGATTTACAGTGTTTTGAAAGTAATTCTTTAACTTCCATTTCTGTTTTGTACTCATTTTCACATAAAGGGCACTTGTGAAGGTGATTTTGTAAAGCTAAACAGTCATCATCTGAAAGCCTGTGATCAACCTGCAGAGTGATCAAATCTTGTGCTTCCCTGCAATTTAAAGTTCTAGAGTTCATCTGATTCCGTGGTTTAAGACGTTCAGATAGCTTCCGAAAGAAATCCTCTCGATTTGGCATATTCTGAAAGTTCGTCTTTTAGTAACTTTCTTCCTCTGTGCAACCTGCTTCTAACTGTTCCAACCGGACAACCAACTGTATCTGCTATTTCTTCATAGGTCATCCCCTGAAGGTCGCAAAGAATGACAACGGTTCTGAATTCAGGAGGAACTGACTGAAGAGCAGAGGTTATTGTATCATCAAGGAGATTTCCGAATAATTCTTCTTCAAGGTCATTCGCGTCTGCTGATTCAACTTTAATTGTATTATAAAATTCTTTGATGTCATCGTAATCAACCTTACCTGGCTCTTTCGCCGTTTTGCGGTATTGATTGATAAAGGTGTTTTTCAAAATTCTGAACAACCAAGCCTTGCAGTTTGTTCCGCGTTCAAAACTATCGAAAAAGCGATATGCCTTTAATAATGACTCCTGAAGCAAATCTTCTGCATCTTCTTCGTTTGCCGTCATTCTGAAAGCATAATTGTATAGTGCAGTTAAATGTGGCCTGATTTCGGTTTCAAAATCGTGATGTCTGACCGATTCTGCCTGGGATGAAAGCTGACTGGAGATGATTGCCATATTTTTCCTTAACGTTCAAATAGCTGAAAACGTGCAAAACGTTCATGCAATTATACCGAAACTTTTCGCGGATGTCAATAAATTCAGATTCAATCTGTGAAATATTTTTTCTGTTAGGGATTTCGTACTTTGACACCGTATTATCGAAATATCCGGAGTTTTAGTGAAATCGATCTGGTTACAATTTCTGATGACTGTTTTTCTTCTTTTTGTGAGTTTTAGTGCCGGTGCACAAACGGTTTTGATAAAAGGTACGCTGAAAAACGAAGTGGGGAAAAGTGTAGTTGCAGATGCAAATATCATTGTAGTCGAAACCGGGGAGGGCACATCATCAGATAAAAACGGGCATTTTTCTTTGAAAATAGCAAAGATTAACCCTGCTTTCCATGTGGTTGTTACCCATATTAATTTTATTACCGGAAAATATCTGTTGACTGAATTCAGTAAAATGCCAGTCATCTATCTTAAGCCAAAAATTGTTTCACTTGAAGAAACAACAGTTTTTGGAAACAGAGACGCCTTGAGTAAAACCAAAGATCTTCCGTTTTCCGGGGTATTGCTTAATGCCAAAGATTTTGAAAACGGAGGTTATTCAGGTGCAGCTGATCTGCTTAAAATGGATAATAGTATTCAGGCAGATGAAGATCTGAACGGGAAAAAAACCATTTCAATGAGAGGCGGCAATCCTGACGAAATTTTGGTTTTATATGACGGAATCAGGTTAAACAGAAATTTCGATAACAGCTATGATTTGTCGCAGATTGATCTTCAGGATCTTGAAAAGATTGAAATTATAAAAGGATCTAACTCAGTCCTTTATGGCGCGGAAGCATTTTCGGGAGTAATCAATTTAATTTCAAAGGAGAAACGTGATTATACCGCCAGATTCAGGCAGGAATTTGGTCCTTATAATTCAGGAAAATGGGGCGTTCAGGTTAATCATATTTCAGGACCATGGTCTGTCTCAGGAAGTTACAGGGCCGGTGCAATTAAACGTGAGTTCAATACTGAGATTAAGCCAAATCCGTTGCTGATCAATGAAGAAACCAGCCAGATGGTTACTCTTGGATATGAACTTGATACAGCAAAGGCGGGTAACTCATCTGCAGTAAGGTTGCAGTGGATGGGTTCAGCACTTCAATTTGAAAACCAGCGTGACGATGAGAAAGTAAAATCATCTGAGAATTTAATTTCAGCCAGTTATAAAGGTTCTATCTGGGGTTTCGAAGATTTTAATCTCCGGCAAAGTTTTCACCGTCAATTTGACTCCCAGTCACTTATATTATCAGATAAAAGTGCATCCCGGGTTATGGATGACAAAACGATAGCGTTTTCCTTGAGCAAAAATTCTGAATTTCCAATGTTAGACTGGACTGTTGCAACTCAGGCTGATTTTACTTCACTGAAGATTAACGATCAATCAAGAGAACTGTCGGGTATTTATTCCCAAAAACAAAATACTGTACTCAATAGAAACCATGTTGGAATTGCCTCTATTCTAACTCATTTCCCTGAAATTGGGAGCGGGAAAATTAACCGGGCTGAAATCAGTATAAGTACCCGTTATGACAGGGTAACAGATAAAATAAAGCCTGAGATTTCTGATCAGAAATTAGCTGCGTATTTTAAAGATACAACCGAGGTTTGGGAGTCAGCAGTTTTTAAGTTTTCAACGTCTCTATATGGTTCAAGCAAAAATCTGTTCTATTCTTTGTTTTTAAACATGGGCAAGAATGTAAAATTTCCCTCATTAAATTACCAGATGAGTTTGCCCGGACAAATAATCAGTTCTACGAATAAGGGGAGACTTAAACCCGAAAAAAATGAAAGTATTGAAATAGGGTTAAACATAGGGCGGGATTTTACAGATAATAGTTTGCTCAACGGATGGGAATTTAACTCATGCCTTTTCAGAAATTATTATGAGAATAAATTCAGAACTATTTTAGAACCCGGAACCCTTGTTGCATTTTATGATAATGTTCAGAAAGCCTCAATTGCAGGAATAGAAGCAAACTACATCCTGTACTTTTATACCCGAAAAATTTCTGCAGATGTAGGCGGGTCATATTACTCAATTGATGAAAAACTCGCTTTTCCGTTCAAATCGACCTTTAAAAGAAATCTTTCACTGAAATATGATGACAATGGTTATCATCTTCAGATTTTTTGGTTTTATGAAAGTGAACAGACAGGTTGGATCAGAGGCGAGAAAAACACCCTTGCGGAAGTTGAACTTCCATCCTTTTCTAATCTGGATATCCACGCCGGGAAAAACATTGAGATTAATAACTATAAGGCCTTTATAAATTTAAGTTTCAGGAATATCCTAAAAACAGGAATTCTTTACAACGGACTGGCTCTGAGAGACCAGCGTATTTATCTGACCTTCGGAGTTCAATATTGAGAACCTTTTCAATTTTTATAATTATAAGTTCACTTGCTGCATTTGGGTGTACTGAAAATCCTTTTGCAGACGATAAAAGAAGTATTACAAATGACGGCACTTTTGTTTCAGGGCAGGTTTTGCTGGACAATGAGAGTGACCATTCAGGGGTTTATGTCTGGATCAGAGGGCCTGGATATAATACAAGGACAGATAAAAACGGGATGTTTAAACTTCAAATTCCGAAGGAAGGCGTTCAACCCGGTGCTGCATTTTCAGGGCAATTTACCGTCTATTTTTATCTCTCAAATTTCACAACTGATTCGTTACATCTTACGTTTTTAAAGGGCGCTTTACTTCTTCCGCAGACTGATGTTGATTCTAGAGGGAATTTGAAAAAAGTTATTAAGCTTTCAAGCATTTTTTCAATTACAACTGAGGTCATTCCAAAAATAGTGACGATAAATGATGAGGACTCCTTATTTAATGAGGAGACGAATGAGTGGGAATTTCTGAATAATCTTGATACTGTCAAAATAAAAACAACGTATCAATTTACAAGTGTGGATTATCTAAGTTATCAACTTTATATACCTTCTGATGGGCTGGGGAACCCTATGATCAGCTTAATAATAAGAACAGAGGATAACTCGGTTGAGCGGATACAAAATCTGAATTTTCAAAGGTGGGAAGTTTTTTATCCCAACAGAAATGAAAAAAAAGTTTTCAAATTTACTTTTCCGGTTACTTCTAAGTCAATTGTGTTTCCGAGTACCGACATTCCTCCCGGTGAATATGAATTCAGGCCGGTCATTGCAATAGTAAATACCCGGTTACCAGCTTCGCTGCTTCAGTCATTATGCCCGGGGATTCTGCATCTGCAGCCAGGTGAGTCCTTCATGAACATTCCGGTAAAGCAAAAGACAACTTATTTTACAGTTAAAAGCCTCAACTAATTTTCCGGTTGGCGGAACTGGTAGTATTGGCGGATAAAATTCTGATAGGTACTGTTAAACTGATCGAGATTGCGCTGAAGTTCAATAACTTTTTCAGAAGATTTCTGTTCATATTTCAATTGAAAATCAGACGGTTTAAATTCCTTTTTATTTGAAAATGATTCCCGTTTTTCTTCGAACTCACGTTCAATTGTACTTCGTTGTGAATCAAGCATCCGGCTCAGAATTTTTTGCTGACGTTCAATCACTTTGCTGTCAATATTTTCAATCAGTTCTTTTGATGCTTTTTCCATTTCTTTTTCAACCTGAGAAAGTTGGGAGGCGAGACCTGTGTTTTGCTGGGTTGCCGCTGCTCGCTGCATCAAGTCCTGAAGTTGTTGTCTGATCGCTTCCTGCTGAGCGGCCATTTGTGAAAGGCGCTCCTGCGACGGACCTTGCTTTTGCCCGCTTTTTTTCCCCTGCTCATCCATGACCTGCTGATTGAGTCCTTGTTGCCTGTTGGCCAGGTCTCTCATTTCGTCAAAAAATGATTTTTGCTGATCACCCTGACCGCCCTGTCCCTGTTGCTGGTTAGCTTTCTGAGACATCAGGTTAAGAATGCGATAGATCAAACCATTTACCTGGGTTCGGGCTGCAATGCGGCTTAATTCGGCTGCACCGGTTTGTCCGTCGGCAAATTGAGTTTTTGCCTGTATCATTGAAGTTGAAATTGATTCAAGATCACGGGTTAAGAGCAAACCCAGCTGGGGTTCACGTGCTGCAATGGCGGAGGCTGAATCAGAGATAAACCTAAGCGTTTGGCTAAGCTGATCAGAATAAGAAGCTCCCCATCGTGCCGGATCACGTCCCGGAAGTGGCGTACCGGCCAACTCTGACCATTGATTCGCTTTTAACAGCAATTGTCTGAGCATAGTGAGAATAATCATATTCTGATTTTCCTGAAAGGCCTGCTGCATGTCGCCGGATTTTTTATTCAGTTCCTGAAGTTTTTGGCTAAGTTCCTGAGATTCATTTTTAGCCTGTTCATTTTTTTTCTGGTTTAAGTTGTTCTCAACAGACTTTGATTTTTGAGCCAGTTTATTCTTCTCAAAAAATTCACGGAGTTCGGCCATTTCTTTTTTTGGAAGGTTTTTCTGTTCACTTAGATCAGAGGCTTTCTTTTCCATTTCAGAAACCTGTTTTTCGAGATCTTCAAGTTTGTCTGTCTGAAGATTTTGCTGACTGGCAGCTTTGTCGGTTTCTGGTTGGTCTTTTTGCAGATTGGCCTGAATTTTTTGCTGGTCCTGGGCAAGTTGCCGTGTTTTTTGAGAAAATTCCTCAAATTTCTGTTCAAGTTGCAATCTTTTAACTGTTTCAATGGATTGCTCAAGTTGTTTGTTGAGACTTTCATTATCCATTTTAAGGTTTTTCATTGCTTCAAGAACATTATTTCGGTCAAGCTTGTCCATGCTGTCCTGAAGCCTGTTAAGCATTTCCTGAATTTTAGGGTTCTTTGATTCCTGAATCAGTTTCTGAAGTTCAAGGTATTTTTGAAGTGTTTCTGGAGGAAGTGTTTGAGTTTTGTTCAATTCCTGAAACTGTTTATCCATTTTTTTCTGCAGATCATCCATGTGCTGATCCAGATTCTTTTTCTGATCCTGCATTTTACCGAGTTCAGCCTGCTCTGTAAATGAAAGCTGCCCACCTTTTTTTCTGATGTCGTCCAGATTTTTTTCGATATTTTTTTTCAGAGTTTCAGTTTGCTCTTTCACCTTATTCAGCTCTGAAATGAGAGAGGTTGTGAGTGAATCAGCCTGTTTGAATGATTCATCAATTGTTGGGGTTTCTACAGTAAGAATCTCACTCCAGGTCAGGTGTCCGCCTTGTAAAAACGGATAATTATCTGCCACTCCAATTTTAAATTCAACCCAATCGCCTGGAATGAGGTTTTTATCGGGAACCGGCCAAACAATTGCAGATGAAAAACCGGTGTTAATGGTTTGGGGAGATATTAAGGGGGCAGTAGTCCATAAAGGTTCTATCAGGTCAAACTCAGATCTGATTCGATACTGGATAAGAAAACGGAGGATGCCGTAATCATCAGTTGAAGAAATCCGGAGGGGGATAGTTAGATCACGATTGGTAAAGTCAGAAGCCATTTGAACAGAAATGGTGGGGAATTCATCCTTAATAACTGAAACTGAAAACCACGAAGAATCACGGTTATTCAGTGAATCCCGGTCAGAAATCAGAAATCTAAAACGAAAGTCAGAAAAGACCGGCTGTTCAACCTGAATGGAGGAACCTGAAAAAGAAAGAGGCTGCTTTTTCCATCCATCCAGAATAAATGAAACCGGGTCTTTTGAACTTCCTGCTGTAAGTGAAAGCCGTGTTCCCTCAGGAATACGCACTTGATTGCCATTTTGAAGGGTATGAGTTGCCGACGGCTGCCGGGTATAAACAGGCGGAACCAGAGCCAGTACAAATTTTGAAAGAAATGGACGGTCAACCACTTTTACCGAATAAACATCAGACCTGAACCAATCATTTTGAAGCTGATAAGAAAGATTCTCCTGAAGGTTGGGGTAAGAATAAATCAGATTCCGGTTATCCGGACTTGTAATTTTTTCAGGATTTCCGCCAGATTTTTCAATACTCAGATAAACTGGCGAAGGCGAGTTGAAATATTCTGCATGGATATTAAGCGTATCACCCCGTTCAATTTTAATTGTACCAGGTGAAATTGTAAAGTAAAGATCGGTCATGTGTGCCGATTTGGTCCAGGGAAGCAAAAGATCATGCCATCCTTTGCCAAGAAAGAACAAGCTGGTGAAGAATAAAACCACAAGTACAGCAGAGATGAGCAAAATCCGGTTTTCAGCGGGATTTCTTTTCCTGAGCGAAAGTGGGGTTTCGGGTGAGTCAAATCCGGGTAGAAAATACAAATTCAAGAACTGATTCCGCTGTTGCTGATTCATGGAAGAAAAACCGGAGAGGACTTCTTCAAGTTCAAGGGGTTTGAGTTGCTGTTTAAATTTCCTGACTGACCGCCAAACCAAAAAAGTATAAATGAAAATCAGCACAAGGCAAAGGGACAATAAAAGCGAGAAAAAAGCCCATCTGACACCAACGGGCATGAGCTGATCCTGGAAAAAAACGGAAGAAAGCAAGGCAAGGGCAAAAAGTGAGAAGAAAAACAGACTGAAGGAGCGAAAACGTCTGAGAAGTTCTGCTTTTAGGATAAAGGATTTCAGAAAAGAAGGAATCATTGGCTGATTGCCCATATCACGATATTGGTGCCTAATTTTAAAGCAAGGTCACGGGTTTCAGGTGCGTCATTGTGAACCTCGGGATCTTCCCATCCATCACCCAGATCGGTTTCGGTCGTGAATAAAAGTATCAAACGGTTACCGTCAAAAATACCATAAGCTAATGGAGCTTTTCCGTCATGTTCATGAATTTTGGGTAGCCCCTGGGGAAAAGAAAACCAGGCGGTGTACATCGGATAGGAAGGCGGAATCAGTTTGAGTTCACGGTCAGGAAAAAGATTTTTCACTTCTTTAAAAAAATAGGGAGCCATGCCATAGTTGTCATCAATGTGAAGAAAGCCACCATTTAAAAGAAAAGCCCTTAGATTCCGTCGTTCAGAATCAGAAAAAACAATATTTCCATGTCCGGTTGTGTGGAGAAAATTATATTGAAACAGAGCCGAAGACCCGGCTTCAACGGTTTCGATTCTGGTGTTTACCCTGACTGTAGAATTGGAGTTAACATAGACGGCAAGATTGGGTAAACTGGTCGGATTTGCATACCAGTCGCCGCCACCACCATATTTCAGCAATCCCATTTTAACCTGAGCCAGGCTTTGGCAGGGTAGGGAAATCAGGGAAACGGTCATCCCGAATAAAAGAAGAATTTGTTTCATCATCATATAAAGATTGAATTTACGAAGGAAGGTTCCCAAAAGGAATTTTATGGTGGAAAAGGTGTGAGGTTTGATGGGAATGAAAGAATTTTTTAAACCTGAAATTATGTATTGCAGGCAACAAAATGAACTTTTAAAGTATGATAAAAGGGTCAAGATTAGAAAAAGATTTAAAGATTCGAATGTTGTTGTATTTAACTGTTTATAAGGTTACTTTATAAAATCAGTTAAGTTCCCGTTTTATGAAAGGATTTTGATCATGTGTAAAAAGTTAGTTGCGATCCTGAGTCTCCAATTATTCCTTCTTTATTTTACCAGTTTTGCCGGTAATTATCTGTATGTCTCTGACCCAAGAGGCTGGGGTTCAATTCAAGGCACAATTGAAGCTGCATTGGTTTCAGTGAAACCAAAAGGAATTTACACTGAGGTAGGCCTATACCTGACTTTTTCTGCCCGTGATTGGTATTATAATGCCAGTGACTCTCTTGAAGTTCAGTTTTATTTTGATCTCCCGGAAAATTCAATTGTAACCGATTCCTGGCTTTGGGTAGAAGAAGATATTATCCGTGGGAAAATTATGGATAAATGGACAGCATCAGCCATTTATGAAGATATTGTCAAACGGAGAAGGGACCCTTCCATTCTGTTTAAAACCGGGAAGACAAGTTACAACTTACGTATTTTTCCGATGGTAGCCAGTCAGAAAAGAAAAGTAAAAATAACGTATTTGGTGCCAACACAATGGACGGCAAATAACGTGCTTACCTCTTTGCCAACCGGACTTTTAACGGCCTCCAGATACCCGGTTTCTCCTTTTTACCTTTTAACCTGGCTCAATGAGGAATGGAAAAATCCTGAAATATTGGAATTTCCAGGAATTAATTTTCAAAATTTGTCTGATTCAGCTTTTGGGAATTATATCCGGGCTGATATCCCTTCTGAGGCAGTGAACGGACCCCTGAATTTTTCTGTTGATTCGCCAATGATCAATGGTTTGTATTTCAACTATTTCAAAAAGGGAAATGAAGGAACTTATCAGATGGCTTTATTGCCAGGTAAGGCATTGAATATTTCTGCCCCGACCAAGCTTTCAGTTTTAATTGACTATACATCTTCAAATTCTACTATTCAAAAAGCAGATATTCTGAATCAGGTGAGAGTGCAACTGCATTCCAGTCTTACCGAAAAAGATTCATTCAATGTGATTTTATCGAATCTGACTATTTCCCGCTTAAGTGAGAAGTGGATGAAGGCGGATTCTGCAACTATTGAGACTGTTTTTTCAGGGTTGAATGCGGGGTCTTTTGCCAATTACAGCAATTTGCCAGCTTTATTAAGCAATGGAATTGATTTTATTAAGAAAACAGGAAATGATGGATCCATCCTGCTGATTTCAAATGATAAACAGGTTGGCAGTTATCAGGCTGCAAATCAGCTAATGGCTGACTTGATGAATCTGATGCCTTCAAAAATTCCCATCCACATTGCAGATTATAATGAAAGTTATTCTTACCAATACATTGGTGGCAGATACTATTATGGAAATGAATATTTTTACACCAATTTGTCAAGACAAACAGGCGGCAACTTTTTCAGGAAAGATTACAATAACACATTCCAAGGCTTACTTGGGAGTACCTTTGGCGTCATCAGTGGTTTTATTAATTCCTTTGATCTTCATACCGACGTTGAAAATGGATATTGCTATAGCCGGTATTCATTAACCGGACAAAATAAGACCGGATTTTTAAATCAAACCATCATGGAAATTGGCAAATTCAGAGGAGATTTACCTTTTACAGCTGAAGTTTCAGGAAGTATGGAAAGCCAGGTGTTTTCTCAATCACTTTCTGTGAATGAAAATCAGGCCGTATTGGCGGATAGTCTTTCTGAAGAAGCATGGGCCGGAAACCAAATTCAATTTTTGGAAGCGTTGCCTCAAACCAATAATATCGTGAGTGAAATTGTTGATTTGAGTATAAAGGAAAGAGTGCTTTCTGTCTATTCAGCCTACCTGTGTCTCGAGCCTTCAAGAGGTGGTGAGGTGTGTTATGATTGTATGGATGAATCTGGATTGGTAAGTGTTGAAGATAACCCGGCTCCTGAAAATGGAGATTCTCTTATAAGTGCCTACCCGAATCCGTTTAACAATCAGGTCAGTATTCGAATTACCTTGCCTGAAAGTATGGTGATGGAAAATTTTTCTGCCAAGATTTATAATGTTTTGGGTCAGGTTGTTTATACCTATCAGTTTAATAGATCGTCCAGAGAAAATAATTTGCAATTAACCTGGACCGGGTTGAATGATTCTGGTTCAAGCATGGCATCAGGTGTTTATTTCTTCGTCATTGATCTGCCCGGGAAACGGTATTCACACCGGCTGATGCTGTTGAAATAGGCATAAGGATTAAGGCATAAGGTGTAAGCGGAAATTGAACACCAGACTTTTATTTTGCTTTTACCTTACACCTTAAACCTGTTTTCCCCTAAGTTTGCTCAGAAAAAAATAAAATTGTATCTTTGCAATCCATCTAAAAACGCTCTCGTAGCTCAGATGGATAGAGCGCTTGCCTCCGAAGCAAGAGGTCATGGGTTCGAATCCCGTCGAGAGTACTAAAAGTCTGCCGTAAAAGCAGACTTTTTTTATGCTCCTTGGTTCCCGACTATTTTAATTCTTGTTTTCCGGTTTGATGACTTCCAATTAATGTGAGTCAGCCTCCATCCCATTGCCAATTGGGGGTATTTTCTGCATTTTTGACAAATGAAAAAGACTTCCAAATTTATTCTTCTCCTGATTTCAGGTTTTTCATTTTTTACTGGATGTTCACTCTTCCATCAAAATGAATCACCAAAGGAAATAACCCTTCTTCACTGGAATGATTTCCACTCAACGAATACTTCTTTCCTGATAAAAACTCAGTTGCCTGATACTTCAAAATCTTACCGGGTGAGTGGGTATGCAAACTTTGCTGCTTATCTGGATTCACTAAAAAATGCAAATCCGGCAAACCTGACCTTATTCACAGGTGATGAATTTCAGGGATCTCCGGTTTGTGCAGTCACAAAAGGTGCATCTCAGATTAATCTGATCAGACATCTCAATGCCGATGTGATAACTCCCGGTAATCATGAATTTGATTACGGTGACAGCCTGTTTTTTGCAATGACTGATACGGCAAAACTCCCGATAATCAGTTCAAATCTGCTTAAAAAGTCAGATGGCACCTTATTTTTTCCAGACTATTCCTGGAAGGAAGTGAACGGAATTAGAATTGCTGCCATGGGTGTGATGATGGATGATCTGTACCGCTACACAATGCCCACCCGTATCGGATTGATTACTGTTGAACCCACGGTTCCCGCCATCAGAAAAACAATGGAAAGAGTGAAACGTGAAAAGGGTCAGCCGGATCTCTGGTTGCTGCTTTCTCATTCCGGTCTGGAAGCTGACCGGCTAACGGCAAAACAAATTCCTGAACTGGATGTTATTCTTTCGGCGCATGACCATGAAAAAACGAATCAGCCCATCCGGATCGGGAAAACCCTTATCGCTGAGACAGGTTCACGCGGACAGTTTATTGGTGAGTTGAAACTTCTGTTTCCAGAGGAAAAATCAGATTCACTTCAATTCAGTTACAAACTCATTGAAACCCGTGAAGGTGTTCTCAGGCCAATTGAACCGGTGGCAAAACTGGTCAATGCCTATGAAGACGTTTTGGGAAAAGAACTGAATCAGGTCATTGGTGAATTAAAGGTTTTCTGGCCGTTACCTGAAGCAGAAGAAAGTGGTGCGGCCAATTTTATTACAGATGGACTCATCGAAGCAACCGGGGCTGATATCGGAATCGTTAATGCTGGCGGAATCAGAAAACCAATGAATTCCGGTCAGATTACTGTAAGAGATTGTTGGGAACTGCAACCGTTCAGTAATTTAGTGGTTATGTTTAAACTTTCAGGACGTGAACTCGAAAAGGCCATTTCTTTTTCCATTTTAAATAGTGATACTCCCTTACACTTTGCCGGGATTGAATTAATTCTGAATCAGCATGCCGCCCGGTCTTTTTCATTGGCTAAAATAACCAGAAATGGCAAGCCACTTAATCCTGATCAAATTTATAGTATCGTGACCAATAATTATATCGGGCAAAATCTCAAACGAACGTTTAATCTTGAACAAAATCAGGTTGAAATGTCTGAAACCGGGTTGATAGACAGGGAAGTGGTTGTGGAACGAATCAAAAAAATAAAAATAATCGACACAGTTCCTGATGGCAGAAGACTTCTTATTCAAGTTCCTTAAAAACTTAAAACACTATGCATGACAGTACTCTGCTACAAGACTTTCTGATTTTAATGGCAGTGGTCATTCCGATGGTTTTGCTGGCAGAAAAATTAAAATTTCCGTCACTGATCGGATTTATCGTTGCCGGACTTCTAATCGGGCCGTATTCATTGGGATGGGTTGGGAATATGGAGTCCGTTCAGTTTCTTGCTGAAATCGGCATTATTCTGCTTTTATTTACAATCGGACTTGAGTTTTCAATTGAAAAGATCCTGAGAATTAAAAATTTTCTTCTCCTTGTTGGTGGTGGTCAGGTTGGGTTTACCATTCTGTTAACGGTTCTTGCCGGGTGGATTTTCAACGTCAGTTTAGAGAAAAGTTTGGTTTTTGGATTCATGGTTTCAGTTTCTTCGACGGCCATCATTATGAAAATTCTCGGTCAGCGAAAGGAATTGAATACACCGGTTGGCAAGCTGACTTTAAGTATATCATTGCTTCAGGATTTGGCGATTATTCCCATGATGTTATTGCTCCCGGTTTTGGCAGGTGATGGCCGGGTAGAACCTCTGAAAATTGTTGGAACTTTAGGACTTTCGATTGGCGGAATTGCTGTTATTCTGGTTGGCGCCAGATATTTGGTCCCGAAACTTTTAAAACTGGTAACGGCTTCTGATAACCGGGAAGTCTTTATCATCACTATTATTTTTATCATTTTTTTTATCGCCTGGGTTGGTCATGCTGTCGGTCTTTCACTTGCTCTGGGAGCTTTTCTTGCCGGTCTGATTGTGTCTGAATCTGAATATTCGCATCAGGTCCTGGCTGATATTTTCCCCATGAAAGATGCCCTGACTTCTCTGTTTTTTATTTCCGTCGGGATGCTGTTGAATCTTTCTTTTTTCGCTGAACACTATCTGATCATTATTGCAATGGCAGTGGCGATTGTTTTACTCAAGACTATAGTTGTTGCCATTCTTGCCCGTCTTCTGAACTATCCGCAACGGATCGGAATTGCCGTTGGACTTACCATTGCCCAGATTGGTGAATTCAGTTTGGTAATCGCCATGTCAGCAAAAGGGCTAAATCTTCTCGGCGATTTTGATTATCAGGTTTTTCTTGGGGCAAGTATTCTGACCATGCTTGCTGCACCTTCACTTCTGGTTTATGCCAATCCGATTGGATTCTGGATTCAAAAGAAAATGCATAACCGTGCCATGATTACGTCTCCGTTGAGAGTTTTGTCATCCATGGTTTCGGCAGATAAACTTGACTCAGGAAATGAGGGAAAAAAACTCAAAGGTCATGTCATTATTATCGGATTTGGTAAAACCGGTCAGCATTTATCATACGTTTTACAGGAAACCGGAATTCCGTTTGTCATTTCAGAACTCCAGCATCAGCGGTTCAGTCTGGCAAAAAGCCTCGGATACCGTACGGTTTTTGGTGATTCAACCACCACTGAAATTTTGGATCAGCTTGTTATTCATGATGCTTCTGTTCTTGTTATTAGCACTGGAGAGTTTTATTCAACGATGCGGATTATCAAAGTGGCCAGACCGGTAAATCCGGGACTTCACATTCTGGCCCGGACCCGTTACGTGAGTGAACTGGAACAATTGTATGAAGCCGGTGCCGATCAGGTTATCCCTGAGGAATTTGAAACCAGTATTGAGATCTTTTCACGGACTCTGAGATATTTCCATATCCCACGAAATGTGATTTCTTCGCAGATTGCCATCATCAGAAAAGAACGGTACGGAACCATGCGGGGTCAGGCGGTAAGCAAGGAAACGCTGGGTCAGCTTCCTTACATTCTGGCAGCAACCACGACCGAATCTGGGGTCATTCTCGATACATCGCCGGTAGCCGGTAAAACCATCGAGGAATCCGGGTTAACCAGTATTGCCGGAATTCATATCATTGCAGTTGTTCGGGATGGAAAGTCGATAAGTTCACCAGATTCATCTTATCGGTTTGAACCTGGTGATGTAGTCGTGATGATCGGGAACCATGCAGAAATTGATGCTGCATTGGGTATTCTTGGAACGGATCTGATTTCCTAGAAATCAAATAAATCTTCGAACATACTTTTCTTCTTGTAGGGTTTGTGGTAACCGGGTTGCTGATATCCCGGCTGTTGATAACCCTGATTCGGGAAATTCTGTGCCGGTCTTGCAGGAGGAGCCTCAACTTCGTTCACAGATCTTTCGATAATCTTATCCAGCTCACCACGATCCAGCCAAACGCCACGGCATTTCGGGCAATAATCAATTTCAATTCCCTGACGGTCGGTCATAACCAGATTTACTTTGCAAACGGGGCAATCCATATTTCCTCCAGATTTTCAATCCGAACAATGAGTTGGTTTTGATTGTTCCCAATAAAAAAACCCGGGAATTGCTTCACCGGGTTTTTTAACAAGACAAAAACAAAAAGAAAATTAAGCGAGTTTGTCGCAGTTTTCTTTAACATGTTCTGCAGAAAGTTTCAGTTCAGCCAGTTCAGCTGCAGAAAGTTTCAGTTCGAGAACTTGTTCGATTCCGGCTTTACCCAATTTAACAGGTACACCAACAAACAGATTATTGATTCCGTATTGACCATCAAGAAGAACGGCGCAAGGCAGAATTCTCTTCTGATCTTTTACGATGGATTCAACCATTTCAACTGCAGAAGCTGACGGTGCATAGTAAGCAGAACCGGTCTTCAGGTAGTTAACGATTTCAATTCCGCCCTTACGGGTACGGTCAACCAAACGATCGATAGTTTCTTTATCCATCAGTTCAGTAATAGGAATACCGGCAACAGTTGAGAACCGTGGAAGGGGAACCATGTCATCTCCGTGTCCGCCAAGAACCATGGCATTCACGTCACGGGTAGAAACCTTCAATTCTTCAGCAATGAAAGAACGGAAACGGGCAGAATCAAGAACACCGGCCATACCCATAACACGTTCTTTAGGGAAGCCAGATTTGTTGAAAGCCACATAAGTCATAGCATCCAACGGATTGGAAACCACGATGATAATAGCCTTAGGAGAATATTTTGCAATGTTTTCGGTAACGGAACCCACGATTTCAGCATTTTTGTATAACAAATCGTCACGGCTCATACCAGGTTTGCGGGCAAGTCCGGCGGTGATAACAACAACATCAGAACCTTCAGTTGCTTCATAGGTTGTGGTACCAATCAGTTTGGAATCAAACCGCTCAACAGGAGCAGATTCCCACATATCAAGGCCTTTGCCCTGAGGAATTCCGTCAACAACGTCAACGAGTACAACTTCGTTTGCAAGTTCTTTTTCGGCAATGCGCTGAGCAGCAGTTGCTCCAACGTTTCCGGCACCAACAACGGTAATTTTCATTTGCTTTATCCTTTAGTTAAGTAATTTAATAACGAGGCAAAGTTAGGAATTCCGGACTTAATTTTGAAATTGAGTGACGGTCACTAATTAAAAAATAATGATCATAAGGTATTTTATTCCCCGGTTTAAGCGTTTAATCCTCCCCATTTATCATTTCATCCCATCCAAACAGTTTCAATGAAACCGGTGGCTGATCTTTGTCGTAGAACCAATCACGTTTCAAATCAAAAGGATAAAAAGATGAAAATAGCATATTTAGCACTGACGTTTTTTTTATTGGGTTTTTCAGTTCAGGCCCAGGATTCACCGAAGACTTTAATCAGTCTGCATGACCTTCGGTTCTCAGGTTGCGGAGGTCCGTCAATTCACGGAACCATGGTAAACGGCGAAAAGGGAGTACTTTTTGGCGGATATGGCGGGGTGATGCTGAACCAAACCATTATTCTTGGTGGTGGCGGATGGGGATTGGTCAATAATATCAGAGCTGATGATGCGGTTCAGGCATTGAACCCAGGGAATACTCAGTATATCAGGTTTGGCTATGGTGGATTTTATATGGAATATGTTCACAATCCGCTTGATCTGTTTCACTTTTCTGCTTCAACTTTGATTGGTGGTGGTGGCGTTCTTTATTCACATGATATGAAGGAACCTGATGAAAAAGATGGAAACCCATTTTTCGTTATTGAACCCTCATTGAATGCAGAAGTAAATGTGACTGATTTTCTCAGAACCAATATCGGGATTTCGTACCGTTGGGTGAACGGACTCGACATGCCCCACCTGACAAATGCTGATCTTTCTCAGGTTTCAGTGAATCTGAATTTTAAATTCGGCTGGTTTGGTCCGGGAAGTTATGCAGGGTCAGGACATGAGGATGATGAAGACTGATCTTTAAAGGTCACAAAAAAGGCTGTCTAAAACGGACAGCCTTTTTTGTTTGTGGAAAAACAGAAAAACAATTTTCTCTTATTCTTTAACCCAGATTTTCACCGATTGTGCAGGTAGGGAAAGATCAACCGATTTTCCGCCGGAAAGAAACTTGTCTGATCCGCCAACTCCTTTAACGTGGTTGACCTCGTTCTCATTGGCAATCAGTTTCCATTTTCCCTGTGGAAGAGAAATACCGCTGAAGGTATTGGCTTTTGTTTCAGAATTCACCAGAACAAAAACCTTTTTATCAACGACATAACCTATTAAATATGGATTTGACGGAGTGATAAACTGATAGTAATCTGCCCCGGGCATGGTTGCTGTTCTGAAAATCTTACCGGTTTCACTCATTCGGAGGGCAATTAATCCACGCCAGTAAGCATTCATGTTCAGGTAATCATTGGCAGATTTTTCACCGGGGAAGTAAGAACTTTCATCAGCACGGGTTTTACCCAGATCATCCCAGATAAACAGGTTGGCTTTTCTGAGCGTATTGGTGTCCCGACGGCCGTTGAACCAGATTTTTCCCGTTTTTGTGGTTCCTACTTTTTCAGTTGTGGGTGCCACTCCCTTCGAGCGCATAAACTCAGATCCGCCATGAAGAACAACCGGACCCAAAGAAGTGAAGAGTAAAGCTGCTGCAATTTTGAAGGAACCTTCATCCACACCCAGTCTGCCGTCATAATTTTTTGCAGCAAGCTGATCGGCCAAAGCCCAGTTGTCGTGGATGTCGAGATAATTGATTCCACGGTTTGGCTGACGTTCTTCAGGGAAGCCATTATTCAGAGCCAGGATGACATTTTTCCGCATGGTTGTATCACCGCCTGCAAATCCTTTTACGTTCACCTTTCCGTTCGGATCAAAGAATGACGGACCTTTGAAAGCATTCCGGGCATCATCCTGGAAAAAAGTAAGAGGAGCATCAACTTTATACCAGTCCCAGTCTGGATTCGCTTCAAAATCAGGATCCTGGCTGGCAATCCAGGGTTCACCATATACAATTTTATCTTTTCCGATTGCATCAACAAAAGCAGTCAGGGTTTGCTGATCGGTCTGTCCGGCAAGGTCAATCCGGAATCCGTCAACACCAAATTCGTCAATCCAGTGTTTGGCCTGATCAATCATCCATTTCTGCATCATCGGGCGGTTTTCAGATTTGGTTTCATTCCCATATTCGCCGATTAATTTTCCGTTTTTTGTACGGTAATGATAAACCGGATCCAGAACTGAAAAATTAAAAAACATCGTCCGGCCATCCATGTTTTCACCGGTGTGGTTAAACACATAATCCACAATCACAGCAATTCCCTTATCATGAAACGCCTGAACCAGATTACGGAATTGGTCACGTTCTGCACCAGGTTCGGTTCCCCGCTGGCGATACCGGCTTTCGACAGCAAAAGCAAAAGTGGTACGGTAACCCCAGTCATAATTCTCTAGATTTACACCCTGTTCAGTAAAAAACGGATCATCTTTAAATGCTTCCTGCCATTCTGCATCCGGAAAGTGCAGATATTCCTGCATAGGCATGAGGTGAACCACGTTTACACCCAGATCAACAATATGATCAAAACCGATTTTCTCGCCTTTTTTATTTTTCAATCCGGGTAAAACCATTGCCGGAATAGTTCTTTTCAGGTCATCTGAAACCGGCAATTTTTCGGTAAAATCCTGCACGTGGATTTCGTAAGCAACGACATCCTGCATGGGCGGAATTCCCTTTTTTAGCGGGGTTGCAGGAACGGTACGATACCAAACCCGGGCCTTCCCCCAGGTATCAAGACTAACTCTGGCATAAGGATCATTGATATGAACTGGATTTGCCTCATAAAAATGGTTCCCGGGTTCATCAGGACCGTGAACGGTGAAATCGTAGTAAACACCTTTCAGATCGCCGGGAAGAATTGCTTCCCAAACTCCCTGATCATCGACTTTCATATCAACGGTCTGATAGGCAGATTTATCTTCATTTTGTTTGTATAGATACAATTTAACAAGATCTGCCCGTGGGGAAAAAATGCGGAAAATGGTTGACTTTTTATCATCAGAAACGTTTGCACCCAATTCTTTGGGTGAATACAGATTCCTGAACCAACCATCAAAAGAAACCATACACTTTAAATTTGAGGCAGGAATTTCGAGATAATAAACCCGGCGGATATCAAGTTCTTCACCCGGAACAATCAGAGTTTGGATTGCCGTATTGGGTTTTACAGCTGCAACAGGGATAACACGACCTTTTGCATCGGTAATTTTATAATCAGCCGGATTTAGCGACCGTTCAAAATTGTCGCCGGAGATTTCTGCCCAAATGGCCCGTTTATTCTGAAGTTCTGCTTTTAACGTGGCTGGTTTGATTCCACGCATGAAAATCAGATTATTTCCTTCATTGTTTGGTGCTGTTGAATGCGGATCAAGCCAGGTTCCGTCATTTGTTCTGAATTTAAAAGGAGACGAAACGCCGATATTTCTGAATTCAGGATTGGGAAAGCCGACTATCCAGAGTTTTCCGCCATCAACAGATTTCATAATCCGTGATTTATCATTCATGTCGTGACTCCAGCCGGCAAAGGCACCGGTCACGACTACTTTTTCTACATTTTTTTGTCCGTATAATTCAGTATCAAATAAAAACCAGGTAGTATCAGCCCGATACTCATACCCCTGGGCAATGGAAGACTTTGAAAAAGTCTGTGCAGAAGCACCGGTTTGAATAAAAAAAACCGATAAAATAACACTGAAAAGAAAACGTGAAGCCATGTCAGGTCTCCGGGTTGTTGTTGTTCCCGAATATAGTGATTTTATGGAAAGGCTTCCAATCTTAAAATGCAAGTGACAAGTTACATTGGACGAGAGACGGAATGGTTACTGGTTACAGATTACGGGTCACAGGGGTGACGTGAACCGAACAGGTCACAGCATAAAGTCCCCCTTTGAAGACGAAGTTCCTCGAACACTTTCGGGAGGGGAACAGCGAAGCTGGGGGGATGTTTTCCTCAATTAGGGGCAAGTCAGGTGGATTAAAAGTGAGAAAATTCTGCGTGATCGTTAAAAACAAAAGATTTTTTTACTTTTTCTGATTAAAAATCCAAACGAACTAAATTCGTTAAGAATGAACATTGTCGAAATAAAACACACCATAGTGAGAATTTAACCAAATAATAAATGAAGACAATCTCGTATTAACCTGTTTGTGCCGAATAATATTTTTGACATTGGCGGATAACCAAATTATCTTTGTTAAAAGAGTGACTTTCGGATGATTATTCTGATTTCACTTCCAAATAAAAAGTCAGCCGGATAGGATTAACGGAAGGACTGAAAAACAAACCCCGGTTTTATCAGCACTATACTGCTATCCAAATAAAAAAACGAATCAGGCATACTCCTCCAAGAACAATGCCTTCACGGACCGGCCGGGTCAAAAAGATGTCCGGCGGTCTGTGGAAAAGAAAAACCCATGAAAATCACACTCAAACGACAAGATGATGCCTTTCACCTGATTGCAACCAATGAACTTGGCAAAGAAGTTCATATTGATGCTGGTCCGGCACTCGGCGGACATAATTTGGGTGCACGTCCGATGGAACTTTTAATTATGGGACTTGGCGGATGCAGTTCAATTGATGTGATTTCCATCCTGAAAAAATTCAGACAAAATCTTGAGGACATTCAGGTTACGATTGATGCCGAACGTGAACCCAACGTTGAACCTTCACTGTTTACTACCATCCATGCCCATTACTCCCTGACAGGAAATCTGGATAAAGATAAAGTTGAAAGAGCTCTGAAACTTTCCATTGATAAATATTGCTCGGTCGCCCGTGTTCTTGAGAAAACTGCTACGATAACTTACACTTACGAAATTCTCCCCGGAGTTTCAAAGTGAGTAAAAAACCATGGGAATTTGAAACCAAAGCCATCCGGAATCAGAGCAAACGGACGGAAAGCCGGGAACATTCTGTTCCGCTTTACCTGACCTCCAGCTTTGTTTTTGAAGATGCAGAGCAAGCCCGTGCCCTTTTTGCAGATGAAATTCCGGGAAATATTTACACCCGCTTTTCTAACCCGAACAACACTGAATTTGTTGATAAAATCTGTGCCCTTGAAGGAACTGAAGACGGAATTGCAACTGCATCAGGCATGTCTGCCATATTCACGACTTTTGCTGCCCTGTTGAAAACCGGCGATCATATTTTGGTTTCCCGGTCTGTATTCGGTTCAACCCATCAGATTCTCACTATGATTCTGCCAAAATGGGGAATCACTCACACGTATGTGGATATTGCTTCACCCGAAACCTGGGAAGCAGCCATTTTGCCTTCTACCAAACTCTGTTTTGTAGAAACGCCATCCAATCCGGCTCTGGATATTATTGATCTGGAGTGGCTTGGCAAACTCTGCAAAAAACACAATATTCTTCTGGCGGTCGACAACTGTTTTGCAACGCCGTATCTGCAGCAACCGGTTAAGTTTGGTGCTGACCTGATTATCCATTCTGCAACCAAGTTTATTGACGGTCAGGGACGTGCAATCGGTGGCGTAGTTGCCGGACCCAAATCCATTATTAAAGATATCCGGTTTTTTGCCCGTCATTCGGGTCCATCTCTGTCACCTTTCAATGCCTGGCTGCTTTCAAAAAGTTTGGAAACTCTGGCCGTTAGAATGGACAGACATTGCAAATCAGCTCTGGAAATTGCAGAATGGCTTGAAACCCACCCAAAAGTAGAAAAAGTGATTTATCCGTTTCTGCCTTCTCATCCTCAATTTGGGCTGGCAAAGAAACAAATGAAACTTGGCGGCGGAGTTGTGAGTTTTATTGTGAAGGGCGGAATTGAAAAGGGCCGTGATTTCCTGAATGCGCTTGAGATGCTTTCTCATTCTGCAAATCTGGGTGATACCCGAACCATTGCAACTCATCCGGCATCAACGACACATTCGAAATTATCAGATGCAGAACGGGCAGCCGTTGGGATTTTACCGGGTTTGGTGAGAATTTCTGTGGGGCTCGAACACCCGGAAGACATCAAAGCCGACATCAGCCAGGCACTGAATGCCTAACCGCTGAGGCGCCGGGAACGCAGAGAAATACAAAATATTTACCATTTTATGTCATTCCCGCGAAGGCGGGAATCCATTTTTAAACATTGAACAGGAAATACTGGATTCCCGCCTTCGCGGGAATGACATTGCCAAACTCACATTAGCCTTTAAAATTTAACCTTTAACCTTTTTAAAAATCCTATGTCAGTAAAAACAATTTCTGTTTCCGAATTAAAAAAATGGATCGATGAAAAAAAAGACTTCCAGCTGATCGATGTTCGGGAGTCGAATGAGCACACTTTCTGCAATATTGGTGGTGATCTCATTCCTTTAAGCACAGTACTGGTTCAGAAAAACCGGATTTCAAAAGATAAGCCCGTGGCTGTTCTGTGCCGTAGCGGGAAAAGAAGTGAAATGGCGATTCAGCAACTGGAATCTGCTGAAGGATTTACCAATTTATATAACATTGAAGGCGGAATTCTCCGCTGGTCGGATGAAATCGATTCATCCGTTCCCAAATATTAAAAAAGGAGTTTACAATGGCACAAGCCTGCCCCGTTGCATTACGTACCATCGATCAGAATATTGTCCGTCTGAATGCCGGACAGATTGCGATCTGGCTTTTCGGATTTCTGATCACCCATTCCTGGATTATTCCGGTTTTTCTGGCTTATGATTTTGCTGTTCGTCTGGCAAGAAAACCGGCCTTCAGTCCATTGAATCAGATCAGTCTGCTGGTGAAAAAGTCATTTTCTATTCCCGCCGATTTGGCTGATGAAGCACCAAAACGGTTTGCAGCCACGTTGGGTTTACTTTTCTCACTTACAACAGCAGTTCTGGCCATTTTCGGATTTGGTTTTTCGGCAATTGTTGTAGCCGTTTTATTTGCATCCTGTGCCTTCATTGAATCGGTTCTCGGGTTTTGCGTGGGATGTTTCGTGTATCAGATTTTTCAGAAATTCGTGAAATAGATTTAGGTAATTATTTTTTTATAATTAAACTTCGTGGATTCCCGCCTTCGCGGGAATGACATTTCTCTCAGAATAGCTAAAAATACGAATTTGTCATCCCCGCGAAGGCGGGGATCCAGTATTTTACCTTTTAAAATTTCCCTTTTTTCTTCACTTTCCCTGCATTTTCTTCCACTTTAAACTTCACCATTCTGACGATTAAATCAACCGGCAACGGTTTATCCAACGGAAACTGAACGGCTCCTTTCGACCATTTGTATCCTGCAAGTTCCTTTTCAAAAGCCTTTATTCCGGTTCCGGTCGGGTAAAAACCGATATGTTTATCGTATCCAGCAAAATAAACAACAGGTCCGTTCAATTTATAAGCCGGCATTTGGTAACTGATTCCTTCAGTTGCTTCCGGAATCGTTTTGCGTATTAAAGACCGGAGTTCTTCCAGTAATATCTGAGTTTTTTCCGGAAAAGAGGAAATGTAATCATCAACGGTTGCCTCATGGTTTAACTTCATTTTTTCTCCTGACCGGAATCCAGATTTCTTCTTCGGAAGCCGGGTCGTCATTTTTATATTTCTCACCCAATAGTTCAAAATGCGGACGGTTATCAAGTTCATAGTCTGATCCCGGCAACCATTCCCCAAAGATAAATCCAAAGATTTTGGGTCCGTCACTTGCCGGTCCCCGATGAAGAAAAACAGCATATAATCCTTCAGGAATGGTCATGGATTCCATCCCGTCCGGAATATAATCAAAGTCAGAAACCTCAGCCGCTGCCCATTTCACAAAAACGCAGCCCGGATTAAAATCCCCCGAAAAATAATCTTCGCTGTAAACCTGTAAAGAAAACAAATCGGTTCCGGTTTTGTTCTGAATTTCATTTCTCCGGGGCATAAAACTGCGCCAGAGTTCACCGGTTCTGTTTTGGGTTAACGACATGGATAGCCATTTGCCGATGAGTTTGGTTTCTTTCAGGATTTCAAATCTGGGTGACATAAGTCCTTTTAATATTTGTGTGCTGTACAAATAAAATTAAAAAACGGCTCAGGTTCAAACCAGCTGGACTCCGTATTTCGCTGGCGGGATTGAACGGCAGAAGGCAATGGTTACAAATTTTCACATTTTTACCTTATCTTTTGAAGAGAAGGAGTCTGCCATGTACCGATTAATAGTCATCCTGATTCTGGTTTTGGTTTCAGAATTGGTTTTTTCCCAGGTCCGCATTCACAAACATCTCAACACAGAAAACGGCCTGGTTCAGTCACAGGTTGCCACCATTTTTGAAGATTCAGATGGGTTTCTCTGGTTTGGAACCTTTGGCGGACTCAGCCGGTGGAACGGATATGACTTTACCAATTTTCAGACACAGGATGGACTTGCCGGAAACCGGATTTCAGCAATTGTGCAAAAAAATGATGGAACTCTGATTTTCGGAATTGATGGTGGTGGTGTTTCCACTTTTAAGAATGGAAAATTTGATACGCTTTCAATTAATCCAAATCTTGCAGGACAACCGGTTACAACCTTGTTTCTTGATTCTGCTCAAACGCTTTACATAGGTACTTTCGGCGATGGAATCTGGGTTTTGCCAGCATCCGGCGAACCCCGCCACCTGACCACGAAAGATGGACTTAGCTCTGATAATATCTGGTTTATTACTCAGGATAAAACCGGCACCACCTGGATTGGAACCGATGGCGGCGGACTTATCGAATGGAAAAACAACTCGTTTAAAATCCACAAAAAAGGAAACGGATTTGGCGGAGATCTGGTCAGGTCAGTTTTTTCACATCCGGATGGTTCACTCTGGGTTGGATTTATGGGTTCAGGTCTTTCCGTTCTGAAAGACGGAAAATGGATATCATTTTCAACCCGGGACGGACTTGCAGGAAATACAGTTTGGTCAGTTTCTTCCCTTGATGACGGCACGGTTCTGATCTGTACAGATTCCGGTGTTTCTGAATATAAAAACGGAGTGTTTTCAACCCTTTCGCAGAAAAACGGACTTTCCGCTAAGGAAATTTACACGGTTTTTGTATCAAAAAATGAAACCGTCTATTTCGGTACAAGCGGTGGTGGGGCTGATATCTATCAGCCTGAAGAAATGGTCAGTTATTCAAAAGAAATTGAAGAAAGTACGATTCTGGGTGTGGCTGAAGGACCGGATGGAAAAATGGTTCTGGCCAGTTATGGAAACGGTGTTTTCGTTTTGGATAAGGACAGGTTATCAAAAATTGGCTTGTCTCAGGGGCTTCCGGATTTGACGGTTTGGTCTGTTTCAGCCGGGGAAAGCGGAACTCTCTATTTCTCAACGTCTGATGGCCTTGGCATCTATTCAGCCGGAAAAATCAAATCCATAAGAAAAAAAGATGGTTTGGTTCATCAACGGGTGTATTCTTCCCTTGAAGCACATGATGGAACTGTCTACATCGGAACCAGAAAAGGTGTCAATATCCTTAAAAACGGGAAAATCACACAGCCGGAAAGTGATTTGCTGAAAAATACGATCATCTGGTCAGTAAAAGAAGGTCCCGATTCATCGTTGTTTTTCTGCGCTGACGGAAATGGTTTGGTTATTCTGAAGGATGGTCAATATTCTTCCGTTGGAAAAAAAGAAGGCGTCCGGGGGGATTACATCATTTCGGCGTTACAGGCTTCCGACGGAAAATTGTACATCGGAACTGACGGCAACGGACTTACTATTCTGGATCATGGCAAGGCGGAATATCTGGATGCAAAATCGGGTTTAACAGACAATACCATTTACAACATTCTGGAGGATAAAAACCGGAACATTTACCTGACAACGAACATGGGAATTAACATCCTGGTCAATAAAAACGGGAAACGGATTATCAGAACCCTGATGAAATCTGACGGACTCGTTTCGAATGAGCAGAATCTGGGTTCGTCCTTTATCGCTTCAGACGGAAAAATATGGTTCGGAACGATATCCGGACTTTCTGTTTACAATCCAGAAAAAGACAAGGAACCGGTTTTTCCACCCGGAATGAAATTAACCGGACTTATGCTTTACGACCAACCCGTTGAGAAAACTGAAAATGTAATCTTTTCCTGGGATCAGAATTATCTCAAGTTCGGATTTGTCGGACTTGATCTTCCTTCACCCCAAAAACTCACCTATATCTGGCAGCTTTCCGGTGTTGATAAAAAGCCAATGACCGGGAAGGAACGGCTGATTCAGTATACCAATTTGAGTCCGGGTACTTACACCTTTGAGGTGATTGCAGTGAATGAATGGGGAATAAAAAGTGAACCGGTTAAGTCAACTTTTGAAATTCACCCGGCCTGGTGGAAAACCTGGTGGTTTATTTCTCTGGCTGTCATTTTGTTTGTTCTTCTTGTTTCCTGGCTGATTTATAACCGGGTGCAGCAATTACTGGCCGTTGAACGGCTCAGGGCAAAGCTGGCGGCTGATCTTCACGATAATATCGGATCAAGTCTGACTGAAATTTTTTATCTGACCGAGTTCGGAAACCAAAGTTTGAAACAAAATGATGCAGAAGCGGCAGCCGGAAACTTTGCAAAAATTGGCCACCTTTCCCGGGCTTTGGTTAAAAGTATGAGTGATATTGTCTGGCTGGTTAATCCCTCCAAAGACTCGCTTTATGATCTGATTATCAGGCTGAAGGAATCGTATGAAGATTTGTTTGCTGCATCGGGTGTTGGTTTTAAAACTGAAAATATCAAAGTGCTGGAATCGGTTCATTTGAGCATTGAATACCGGCAGAATTTATTTTTGATTTTTAAAGAAGCGATAAATAATAGCCTGAAATACAGTCAGGGTACCGAAATAAAACTGGATGCTGATTTGTCAGGTAAAAATTTAACCTTGGTTTTAACTGACAATGGGAAAGGATTCAATATTTCAGAAGAAACTTCAGGAAACGGTTTGAAAAATATAAGAAGCCGGGCTGAAGATTTAAAAGCCAAACTCGAAATCGTTTCTGTGCCGGGAAAAGGAACAGTGGTGAAATTTGAGGGCAAAATTTAAGCTTTTATGAAACACCGACCGGGAGGTTGGAGTTACAGGGAATCAGTAAACCAAGTTTTTAAAAGGTCTAAAAGTGATAACAGTTATTTTGGTCGAAGACATTGCCAACATCCGGAACGGAATTCAAATGCTGATCAACGGTACACCCGGATTTAAATGTACGGGTGCATTTCCGTCCTGTGAAGAAATGCTTGAACAATTACCAAACCTCGATGCAAATGTGGCGTTAATGGATATTGGTTTGAAAGGAATGTCAGGCATTGAAGGAATTAAAAAGCTGAAGCAGATCAAACCAGGAACTGACGTTCTGATACTCACAGTTTATGAAGACAACGAAAAAATATTCGATGCACTTTCTGCAGGTGCCTGCGGATACCTGACCAAACAAACTCCGCCATCAAAACTTCTGGATGCAATCAGAGAAGTGACTGAAGGCGGGAGCCCGATGAGTGCATCTATTGCCAGAAAGGTTGTAACTGTATTTCAAGAAAAAAAGTCAGCGCCAAAATCAGACAATTCTATTGATCTGACTTCACGGGAAAAAGAAGTTTTAACCGGTTTGATTGATGGAAAAAGTTATCAGGTTATTGCCGATTCGCTTCTGGTTAGTATTTCAACGGTCCGGTTTCATATCAAAAACATTTATCAGAAACTTCATGTTAAATCCCAAACTGAAGCCGTTTCAAAAGCACTTCGGGAAGGACTGGTTTAGGTAAAAGGTTAAATTTTAAAGGCTAAAGGTTTAATAGAATCAGGGTCACTGAATCCCTCCAGCGTTTGTGCAAATCTTATCCCGCCTATCCACTGTGTTCTCCATCACTTTGCCTGTATGATCATACAGGATTATATCCAGTAAACTTTTATTTTTACCTATCTATCCAGTTACCCGGATACTTTACATCTCCGATTTTTGTATAAAAACCGGAGTATCTATGAAAAAGTGGTTTTTATCTTTCCTGAAGACTTTCGCAAACAGAAAAAAGTCAGCCCGCCAGGAAATTGAATCCGGACTTAAGCGTCAGGAAAGTATTTTAAATGAACTCACAAGGCTGAACCTTCAAAGCCTTGAAGCTGAGAAATGATTTCAGATAATAAAATTAAAAACACCACGGGGGAACACAATGTCTAAATTGCTACTTTCTTTTGTCATTCCAGTATTTTTCTTCTTTGCATCAACACTGGTTTTGGCCCAGACTACCCACCAGGTTTTTGATGGTGAAAGTATTCAGGCTACCATCGATGCCGCCGCCGCCGGTGATACCATACTGGTTGGAAAAGGAACCTACACAGGGTCACTGATGGTCAGGAAAAAAATTCATTTGGTTGGTGCTGATGACCGTGACAGTATTTTCATTCTCGCTTCCGGAATCGGCGTTTACTTTGACACAGGAAGCAATGGCAGCAGCATCAGAGGATTTACCATTACCAGTTCAGGTGAGCATGGCATTTATGTTCACCATATCGGGCAAACTGACCCATTTTTAATTCTGAATAACCGGATAATAAATTGCGCAAAAGACGGCATTTTAACAGGAAACTGGTTCAATCAGATCGTTAATTTTCCGGCTGTGGTCATTGCAGACAACTTGATCAGCGGGAATAAAATTGGTATTGATACCAATAGCGATCCTTACTTCACCATGACCGGAAATGTCATCAGTTTTAATGACAGTATCGGGGTTGATAATTTTTGTGGGACATCTGCCGGCGATTCAATTGTGTCGAACGGTGACGGAGATGGGTTCGGGATTGAACTTCTCGAAGGCGCCTGGCTGACAGGTGGAGCGATTTCCGGCAATCAGGGTAATGGCATTTTAATAAATGATGCTGATAAAGCCTACCTTTACGCAAACCGGATTTCAGAAAATACCGGGAACGGTATCAAAACAAATGGTGCCGGAAATCTATCCTGGCAGGTCGGGAATAATCTGATTACCGGAAACGGCCAGAATGGTATTTTGATCACTTATGACTGCCACCCGAGTTTATTTTCCTATGGCGTTTTCTTTAATAATGTGGTTTCAGGAAATACAGCTGATGGGATTTTGTTTGATGAAGTTTGGTTCAGCGATGTGATTTCAGGTGAATTTACACTCAGCAACAATATTATTTCAGAAAATGGTGGTGCCGGAGTCAACAGGGTGATGAATAGCGATGTTTTTACTGTTTCAGATGTGAACCTGATTTTTAATAACGTTTATAATAATACCGGCGGAAATTACCTGAACGGATTTTCTTCAGGATATCAGGAATTATCTTCAGATCCCTTATTCGTAAATGCTGCCGGGTCTGATTTTCATTTATCGCCCGGTTCACCCTCAATCAATGCCGGTCAGCCTTCAGATGCCTATTCTGACCTCGACCTAAGCCGGAATGATCAGGGTATTTACGGCGGTTCGTATGCATATGATCAGTATCACGGCAACCCGGTTGGGGCCCGTCTCATTAAACTAACGCTGAGCAACAGGTTTGTCCGCCAGGGTGAAACCATCACCATTCAGGCACAAGGAATTGCCCGCTAAGGGGGAAAATATGAAACCATTTTTTTCCTTTCTGATGATTGCATTTTTCACCTTTCCGGGATTTTCCCAAACGGTGGAAAAAGCTGAATATTATCTGGATTCGGATCCCGGTCAGGGAAACGGAACTGCGCTTATGGCAACCGACGGCAATTTTGGAGATCTTACTGAGCGCCTTGCCGGTGAACTTTCATCCCTGCAACCCGGACCCCATCTTTTGTCCGTCCGGTTACAAAATTCAAATAATGAGTGGTCACCAAGTGTTTCAAGTGTGATCTATTCGAATGATGAGCTTTCTTCTGCGTCAGAAAATGTTCTTTCGGTCTCAATGGCTGAATATTTTATTGATTCAGACCCGGGTGAAGGAAACGGAACTCTGCTAACCATTGAAGAATCAGAATTTGGCGATTTTTTTAAAGTTATGTCGGGAATGGTTCAAACCAGTGTCCTTTCACCCGGACGCCATTTACTCGGAATCCGGATGAAAAATGGCAACGGAACTTGGTCAAATCCGGTCAGGACGATTATCGTCATCAACCCGGAACCGGCAGCAAAACCGGAAAACAGAAATGATGCCTTAACGCAGGCAGAATATTTTCTTGGAAATGATCCCGGCGAAGGAAACGGACTTGCTCTTTCATCCACAGGAAATGCGGTTTCAACCGCTTCCGGGACTATTGCAACTTCAGCATTTTCAGGATCACAGGTTCTTTCTGTCCGGTTTAAAACGACAACCGGACCCTGGAGTTCAGCAACAAAAACCATTCTCCGGATCTCACCGGTTTTATCCGCAAAACCTGAAAATTTAAAATCCGGTTTGGCTGCTGCTGAAGGATTCTTCAATTCAGATCCGGGTGAAGGAAACGGGTTTTCTCTCGGAATGACTTCCGGCCATCAGGGTAATTTGTTTTCTGATTTTATCGATTCACTATCAATTCCGACCCTTAATTCAGGCCGGAATAATCTGAGCATCAGGTTAAAAGACGAAAACAATGTCTGGTCAGTACCGGTTATTGTGCCTGTAACAGTGGTTCAGCCCGAACATGCAATTCTGGTCGCCTGGGAAAATCCGACCAGCCGGGATAGTGTAACTTCAAACCTGACCCAACTCGGACTTGGCTGGGATGATTGGTATTTACCTGCCGGTGATCTTTCTTTTTCGGGATGGAATACGCTGATCTGGGATGAAAAAGACTGGGTGACCAAAACTCAGAGAGATTCGCTGAAATCCTTTCTTTCTGGTGGAAGTGAAAATTCTCTTGTTATTTCCGGAGAAAATATTGCTGCTTACCATGATCTTGGAAGAACCCAGTCTGATACAACCTTTCTGTATCATTACCTGAAGGGCAAACTTCGGATTGATAACAGTGGAGCCGGTAAAAAAGCTGCTTTCGGCAGACTGATTCACAGCGGATTTAATGACTCGGTTCTGGTTGCCGATCAGGATGTCATCCGGCCGGTAAACGGCTCCCAATCCACATTGGCGTGGTTTGAGAATAAACCAGACTCAGCCTTTGCAGTCAATTATGATGGTGTTTTCAATACAGCCTTTTCAACGTTTTACTGGAAAAATATGACCATCGGTCTTAATGGTTTCCTTGGCCGTACACTGAACTGGATTTCAGGTTCCGGTGGTTCGCTTCCTGTTGAACTTGCCGATTTTAAAGGAGAATGGATAGGTGAAAAAGTTCGGTTAACCTGGTCGACCCGTTCAGAATCGAATAATGCGGGGTGGGAGATTCAGAAGTCAGAAGTCAGGAGTCAGAAGTCAGAAGTTAGCTCTTCGACTCCGCTCAGGGAACAAAATGCAGATTGGAATTACGTTGGATTTGTTGCCGGAAAGGGAACAACAACTGACGCTCAATTCTATTCCTTTTTGTCACCTGTCACCAGTCCCTCGTCACCGGCGGTTTACCGCCTCAAACAAATCGATCTGGATGGAAACTTCACTTATTCTGAACTCCTTGAAATGACGCCAGAACTGCCATCTGCATTTGCAATCGGGCAAAATTACCCGAATCCGTTTAACCCTGAAACCCGGATTCGTGTTGATCTTCCTGAGGTCTCAGAAATCAGATTTGAAGTTTTCAATCTGCTGGGACAGCTTGTCAAAAGCGAAGTTTTCAAAGAAAAGGAAGCAGGAAGTCATCTTTTGGTATGGAATGGTAGGGATCTTTCCGGAAATCAGGCAGCAACCGGAGTTTATTTTTACCGGATAAGTCTGGTGTCTTTATCAACCGGAAAGAAATTTACTGAAACCAGATCAATGGTCATGTTGAAATAGAAAAAAAGAGTTATGGTAAAAGGAAATAGAAACTTAATGAAATTCTCGATACTTATTTTTGCAATACTGATTTTTTCACTTTTTAAAGGATATGCCCAATCAGGTTCTGCCGTATATCTTGAAGGGTCTTCTTCCTACATTTCGACACCTCTGGATGTTCAGCCGGCAGCCATGCCTGTTTCCACGTGGGAAGCCTGGGTTTATCCTGAGCGTGTGAACTTCGGCATTCGTCAACAGATACTTTCGGATGATAACGCAAATTATGACCGGTCTGTTCTTATCGAAGGTAGTACTGAAAAATTTGCTGTTTTTACTGGTTTTAATGCCTGGCAGACTGCTCCGGTTAGCCTGAATGAATGGCAGCATATTGCCGTTGTTTTTCTTCCGGATAATATTCTGTTCTATAAAAACGGCATAGAATACAGTCTGGGTTCTTCTCCGGTGGGCGGGTCGACGACAAATTCACTCAAGATTGGCATGAATCCCGCTTTCGGAGAATATTTTAAAGGAAAAATTGACAACGTCAGAATCTGGAACGTTCAGAGAACCCAGTCACAGATCCTCAGCGGAATGACAATTGATCCGCCTGCAGAAACAGCGGGTTTGATTGCCTGGTATAAACTTGATGAAACCGGAAGCGGTTCAGAAATTACCGTAACCAATTCAGCACCAACAGGATCTGCAAATGATGGAATAACTGTGGGAAACCCGGAATTCAGTCCCGTTTCTCCTTTTCCATCCGGAATTCCCGCCAATGGATTGCGCCTCTGGCTGAAGTCTGATTCCGGTCTGGTTTCAACCTCTGGAAAGGTTTCTTCATGGACGGATATCAGCGGAAACGGATTTTCACTGATCTCGGAAGCAGGTTTAGAACAACCCTTGCTAGTTGAAAACGAAATAAATAATCTTCCTGCAGTCGTGTTTGACGGTGTCAATGATTTTCTTCAAACTCCGTCATCCATTTCACTTCTCGGAAGGGATTCTTTGGCCATAACCGTTACCTTACTATTAAATACAGGTGCAACTCAACTTGCCTGGGCAAATATTCTGGATTATGATCATGATTCATTTGGCGGCTTTGTTATTCAGCAATCAGCCGGAAATACAAATGAATTCTGGGGTCATGTTTTAAATTCCGGTTGGCAGGTGGTAACCTTCGAACTGGTGAACGGTGCATCTGGTTTTTCACGTGTTTATTGTAACGGAATCCAGGTTGTATCAAATCCATCCATAGGAACGGCGGCATTCTCAGAACCCAGACGGTTAGCCCTGGGGCGGTGGGAAAGCCTCTGCTGCAACACGCCGGGAAGAAACTGGAATGGTGAAATCGCTGAAGTATTCATCCACAACCGGACACTTTCAGAGACAGAAAGAATGGAACTTCAGACCTATTTTCAGTCGAGGTACGGCACCATTGTAAATCCGCTTCCCGTTGAAATGACGTCTTTCACCGGATCATTTTCAGGAAATCAGATTGTTTTAAACTGGTCAACAGCAACCGAGACGAATAATTATGGCTGGGAAGTGGAGATTCAGAAGTCAGAAGTCAGGAGTCAGAAGTCAGCGGAAAATTGGAATACCGTTGGGTTTGTTGAAGGGAAGGGCACAACAACTGTTGCAAACTCGTATTCTTTCCTGTCACCTGTCACCAATCCCTCGTCACCGGCGGTTTACCGCCTCAAACAAATCGATCTGGACGGAAACTTCACTTATTCTGAACTCCTTGAAATGACGCCAGAGCTTCCTGTTGCATTTGCGATCGATCAAAATTACCCGAATCCGTTTAACCCTGAAACCCGGATTCGTGTTGATCTTCCGGAAGTCTCAGAAATCAGATTTGAAGTTTTCAATCTGCTGGGACAGCCTGTCAAAAGCGAAGTTTTCAAAGAAAAGGAAGCAGGAAGTCATCTTTTAGTGTGGAACGGAAAGGATCTTTCCGGAAATCAGGCAGCAACCGGAGTTTATTTTTACCGGATAAGTCTAGTATCTTTATCGACCGGGAAAAAATTTACTGAAACTAAATCAATGCTCATGTTGAAATAGGGGAACATAAGAGACACGTTTACCTGTTATTACTATATATTCAACCACCGGTATCAGGAATCTGTAATTTGCAGGTCCTGACCGGTTTTTTTATTAAAAGGAAATCTGATGAAATTGTTGCTGAGTCTGTTTTTTCTGAATGCTTTTTTAACAATTGGCTTTTCGCAATCCGGTTCAAAACAGGACGACGGAAACGGAATTAAAAAAGCCAATGCCGATACTACAATTCAGGTTAACTGGGCAGACTGGACTTCTGGAACAACCGGTTCTTCTGGTGTTGCTGCCGGACATTTTACTACTGATGACGGCGTTGTGGATATTTCCTATTCAGGCGAGGTTTACTTTATTCAGCAGGGAACCGGAACCAACTATTTTGATCCGGGTACACCTTTTCTGAGTTCTGCCGTCATTAACGCACCACCCGCCGCTGAAATGATAGGACTTTCAAAGGCCACAGAAAAAACACTAAGTTTTTCTCAACCAGTTAATAATTTATTTTTTGCTGTCGTCAGCTTGAACAGCAACGGCTATAAATTCAACCGTGATTTTGAAATTGTGAGCACCGGTTGCGGTTACTGGGGTTGCGGAACCCTCACCAAAGTTGTTAATGAAGATGGAACTTTTCAGATCAACGGATCTGGTGAACCACACGGGGTTATCAGGTTTACCGATTCCTTGTCATCAATCACCTGGACCAGTCTCACCAATGAAAGCTGGAATGGATTCACAATTGGAACCTACGGCGTTGCAACGGTTCCCGTTGAAATGGTTTCTTTTACAGGTTCTGTTTCTGATAACCGGGTTACGTTGAACTGGCAAACTGCTACTGAAACGAATAATTATGGTTGGGAAGTTCAAAGTGCGGGCACTTCGACTCCGCTCAGTGACCGCAGTGCAGATTGGGAAACGGTGGGTTTTGTTGCCGGAAAAGGAACAACAACTGAACCTCAGAGTTATACATTCTCGTCACCTGTCACCAGTCCCGTGTCACCGGCGGTTTACCGCCTCAAACAAATCGATCTGGACGGAACGACTGCTTACAGCAAAATTCTCACTTTAAATTCAGAACCGGCGACTTTTGGTTTATTTCAAAACTATCCGAATCCGTTTAATCCATCAACGACCATTTCCTATTCCCTTCCGGAAAAAGGATTTGTCAAACTTACCCTTTTTGATGTGCTGGGAAGAGAAATAACAACTCTGGTGAATCAGGAAAAAGAGGCAGGTTTGGACGCCGTTACTCTCGATGCCAGTTTGCTTTCAGCCGGAACGTATTATTATTCATTGACTTTTAACGGAAAGACTGAAACCCGGTCGATGCTTTTAGTTAAATAGTGAGATTTCCCCCAGAAATTCAAGTTTCAGTGTGTTTCATCAGGCTTCTGATCCTTCGTAACGTTAAATCTTATAAAACGACATTTTTTAATTTTTAATTTTATTATTATATTAAACCTGTTTTAATATTGGAGTCCAGATACCAAAAAAAACGGGGCGGTACTGAAAAGCCAAACGAGTAGGAAAAATCCCGGAGAAAGCAAATGGAAGCATCAAAAGTAGACATGTACTTAATGACGGCAGGAAAACATTTTGAAAGTCATCAGATTGGTTTTCTCCGTGAAAAATTACTTGCTCTGGATGATTCAAAATTCGTTCAGCTTCAATCTGTCAGTTTAAAAGATCCAACAATTTTACTTATTGTTTCGATACTCGGCGGGCAACTTGGTATTGACCGTTTTCTGGTTGGTGATACCGGCCTTGGAATCGGAAAATTGCTGACCTGTGGCGGACTTGGTATCTGGGCATTGGTTGATTGGTTTCTCATCATGGGCAGAACACGTGAAGTGAATTTCCAAAATGTACAACGTGTTTTGATGTGAAATAATGACCCGGCAAAAGCTGTATTCTTTGGTTTTGGTTCTGTCAATTGCCGGGTATTTATGGCTTATTGTCAATCTGTTTCCTGACTGGTTATTTCTTCATGAATCACCCGAAGTCTGTCTGATCAAAATCGTGACAGGCTTCCCGTGCCCATCCTGTGGGACAACACGGGCTGTTTTATTTTTTAGTCAGGGCGAATGGATGACATCTTTTCTGATGAACCCCTTCGGGATGCTTATCGTGTTTTCACTGGTGGTTTTCCCGGTCTGGATTCTGATTGATCTGATCAGGGGAACCTCTGGTTTTCTTATTTTTTACAACAAAACAGAGATTTTTTTTAGACAGAAAATGGTTGCAATTCTTGCGATATGTCTTGTATTGCTGAACTGGATCTGGAATTTTACAAAAGGATTCTGATGACTGAAACGACAAGCCCGTTTACCACACCACCTGATGATCATGAATGTGAAAAAGCATCGAATGGTTATGTGATGTCATTAATGGCTATTATGGCTGGTTTGCCCTTTCCGGTTATTAATTTGATTGCAACCGGGATTTTTTATTTCGGAAATCTGAAATCAACTCCCTTTGTCAGATGGCATTGCACTCAGGCTCTTTTTTCACAAGCCGCCATTTTCGGGATTAACGTTACCGGTGTTTGGTGGGGTTTATCCATTCTTTTCGGCCCGAATGAACTGACAAATACCTTCATTGCTTATTTTATTACCGCCATCCTGTTTAATATTGCAGAATCTGTGGCAACTATTTTTACGGCAGTCAAGGTCAGACGGGGAATTCATGTGGAATTATGGGTTTTTGGTCCGTTAACTCATTTGGTATTTTCTCATGAAAAGTAAATTATTTTATCAGATTCTGGTGCTTGCACTTGGTTTCATTCTGGTCTGGCAGGGTCTTTCCCGGTTTGACTTTGTCGGTTATTTTGACCTGAAACGGTTCAGCCGTGAACAGGAAGAAAAAATTGGTGAGTTGCTTTATAAAATTTTAAAAAAGACGAGCCAGGAACCTGAAAATGAAAATGTGATGCTTTTGCTTGATTCTCTGAAAATAAAAATTTGTTTGGCTGCAGAAATTGATCCGGAATCAATTAAAATCAGAGTCATAGAGGATGAAACTGTAAATGCCTTCGCCCTTCCAGGAAGGCAGATTGTCTTTTTTACCGGACTGATTTCTGCAAGTGATCACCCGGAAGAAGTTGCAGGTGTTATGGCTCATGAACTTGCGCATATTACCAACAATCATGTGTCAAAGAAAATCATGAAGGATGCTGGTTTTGCCTATATCGCCAGTGCAGGTGGAGGTCAGGTCAGTTCTGAGATATTGAAAAATTTGCTTCACCAGTTAAGTTCAACCGCTTTTGACCGTGTTCAGGAATCAGAAGCTGATAAAGTGGCAACACAAACCCTCATGAAATCAGGAATAAATCCTGAATATTTTGCATCTTTTCTTGAAAAACTTTCAAAAGATGAAGATCAGATAGGTGTGAATCTGGAATGGATAAGTACGCATCCGGAATCCAAAAAAAGGGCGGATGACGTTCGTGATCTTGCTGTCGGATTTAAAGCGAACCGACTGCCTGTTGTTTCAGATTCTTTGTGGAATGGTGTAAAAGCAGATTTTAAAAGTCAGGAATAAGTTGCTTTCTGATTGAAATCCGAAAACCAGGTGATTTCAAAACTCTTTCCCGTGAGTCAGAGAAATCAGCCCCTTTGCCAGGCCAGGAATAACTTTGGCAGAACCAATCAGAACTTCCGTCAAAACCGGATTCCCGAACCAGCTTTGTATGAGTCTTCCCGAACGAATCCGTGAAGAAAATTTCTGCTCCCATTGGGTTGTATAACTCTTTTCCAGGCTTTCACGATCCAGTTTACCGGTTAAGAAATCAGAAGCCAGCGGTGCAAGCATCGCCGAAGCATTCATCGCCATGCTCATCCCGTTTCCGCTCAGTGGCGGAATTAACCCGGCCGCATCACCCGCCATCAAAATATGGTTTTCAATGGCTGATTTCTTTTGAAAATTGATCTGGGAGATTGCTTTGGGTGACTCGTACAAACTGGGATATTTATAAAAATAGTCCCGCAAAAACGGATTGCGCATCAAAACGGCTTCTTCGAGAACATTTACATCTCCGCCTGCTTCCTTCAACTTTTTACTTCTCACCAGATAACACATACAGGTCCGACCAAGATCAACCCGGGAAATTCCACAATAGCCATCTTCAAAATTATGAAGTTCAATCTGATTTTCGGGAATATCAGACTGGACGTGATATTTAATTCCCATCCACTCACTGAGAGCCGGTTTTGGATTTAAAAAGAAATCACGGTTGAGATTGCGGTCCAGATTTGACCGTTTTCCATAGGTTCCTGCTGCAATTTTCACTGAGTAAGACTTGTTTCCGGCAGAAATCTCATGGCCTGAACCCGTCCAGGAAACGGAATCCACTTTGGTTCCATCGAGGACCAGAACGCCGGCTTCACGGGCAATTCCGGCTAGTAAATGATCAAGCGTATATCTGCTGATACCAAATCCGCCGGGTTTTAGCTGTGTGGAAAAAAGTGATCCTTTGGGTGATGAAATCCGGAATTGAGTAATCCTTGGGAGATGCAGATCATCAAGCGGAACGCCAAGCCGTTGAAGAAATGGCCAGGATTCCATTGAAATATATTCTCCGCAGACTTTATGAAACGGATAGGTGTGGGTTTCGAAAAGAACAACTGAATGACCGGTCTTTGCCAGTTGGATCGAAAGAGTAAGTCCCGCAAGACCGCCGCCAATAATTCCCGCATCAAATGAATTCAACTTAACTTCTCCAGTTTTTGTTCTGCTTTTTCTATCCGGTTTCGCACCAGTTTGTCTTCAAGTCCGTCGAATTCATCCGGGGAAAATGAATGCCTGATCGTGCCGCCGTACAAATCATGAATCTTGTCGCAAATGCCGGTCAGACTTCCCAGAATATGAGAAGTAACAATGATGGTTCTGCCGGAGTCTTTCATTCTGGTTAAAAGAGATGACGTTCTTGCAACGGCTTCAAGATCAAGATTATTGAAAGGCTCATCCAGAAGAACTAACGGTGTTTTTCTGAGAAAAGTCCCCATAATGGCGAGTTTTTTCTTCATGCCGGATGAATAGGATTCGGTCAGATCGTCAAGCGGTAACGTCAGCCAGTCATTCCAGTCGTCAATGTTTGCTTCCTGATTGTGAAATGCCATAACCTTGAGATATTCACGGCCGGTTATTTTCGGATAGAACCAGGGCTCGGTTTCAAGCAGTGCAAGATCAGCTCTGCCGGGTTTTTTCCCATCCCAGAGAACGGAACCGGTCCAGGGTTCCAGCTTTCCTGAAATCACATTTAAAAGCGTCGTTTTCCCCTGTCCGTTTAAACCAACGAGTCCGTGAATTTTGCCGGCTTCCATGGAAATAGTGAGTCCGGAAAGAACCGGTTTGTCGTCGTAACCTATCGTCAGGTTGTCAATTACCAGCATAAACGATCCAGATTTCTGAGACTTTTTCTGATGAGCCACGGAAGCAGAACCAGAGGAAGCCAGGTGATAAAAATATTGAAAGGAGCCACAATAACGAGTCCGGTCATGATGTCACGAATCATCCCGGTTTTTTCACTGCCAGAATAAAAAGCATATTTGGCGGAAAGGGAAATGGAAATGACAAGAAAGCCATATATCCATCCGGAAAAAAGAATCCATCCGAATTCAGGAAATGAAAAGAGAAACAAAAGGAAAGGAACGATGGAAACAGAGATCCACCCGAAAATGGCCTGACGGAACTTCAGGCGAAGGAAGCTTCCAGGAGAATGTCCAAGGGCGAGAATCATGTTTTCGGGTTCACAGGGTGTATAATAAGAGGTGATGATCAGCATCAGAACAAATAAAACGGCAGGGGAAGCTGCTATTTCCTTCCATCCGAGACTAAGGGCAATCAATTCAAGAAGGATAATCAGAATCCACGTTTTTCTTAAACCGGAACTCCATTCAATTGCAGTTTGCAAAACCGGGAAAGAAAAAGAAAACCGGCCTGATTTTTTCCGGATCCGGAAGGAAATAAAACTGATGAAAGAAGTGAGCAGAATCAGACTTCCTGCAGAAATAAAATCCCGGAACAGAATCAGGAAAACAGCAAAGGGTAAAGTCAGAATGCCGTATTCAATCAAAAAAAGGAAAGCCGGATTTTCTGAATGAGTTTGGATAAAATCCCGGTCCGGCCGGAAAAGATGAAAAGAGAGAATGGACAAAACCAGGAGGAAGGTAATCAGGAAGCCGGAATTTCCCGTGACGATGAAATTGATGATGACTTTTGAAGTCAGCCAGGAAATTAGTCCGGCAAGCAATAGAAGGCGGAACCAGCCCAGTTCAGCCAAGTAACGGTAAACAATTCTGCCATGCAGGGAAAGGAGAAAAGTAGTCATCGGGTAAAAATAGGCGAAGAAGGCGGGAGTTTCAAAAGGATGGGGGAAAGGGGGGATAAAAACCAAGAGCTCAATCCGGGCACTTCGACTCCGCTCAGTGACCGGATTTTCCCCTCCTTTGGAAAAGGAGGGGAAAATGAAAATACTGGCCCTAAAAAACTTCCCACCGCTTTGCGGACTTAGCGGCTTTGCGAGAAATCTTCTAAAACAAAAACAATTATCCTAGATTTGCAGCAGCAAAATCCCAATTAGCAAGATGCTCAAGGAAAGTTGAAATATAATCAGGACGGCGGTTTCTGAAATCGATGTAATAGGCATGTTCCCAAACATCGATAGTCAGGATGGCTTTTTGTCCGTGAACCATTGGGAGATCGGCGTTGCCGGTTTTGGTGACTTTCAGTTTTCCGTTTTCGAGAACCAGCCAGGCCCAGCCGGAACCAAATTGAGTGGTTGCAGCAGTTTTAAACTGGGCAGCAAATTCATCATAACTTCCGAAATCAGCTTCGATCTTTTTGAGAAGATCGCCGGTTGGTTTTCCGCCGCCGTTTGGCTTCATGGAATTCCAGAAAAAGGTGTGATTCCAGATTTGAGCAGCATTGTTGAAATGTCCTGCCTTGGTTGCATCGGCTGAAACGGTTTTGATAATGGTTTCGAGATCAGCTTTATCGAGATCAGTATCCTTAATCAGGTTATTCAGATTGGTAACGTAAGCGTTATGGTGCTTTCCGTGGTGAAACTCGAGGGTTTCTTTTGAAATGTGAGGGGCAAGTGCATCGATTGCATAAGGTAAAGCAGGTAAAGTAACAGCCATGTAAATCTCCTGAGAATTCTGGTTTGTTTGATGTTAATAACTATGTCTAAACAATTGAGAAAGTTCGAAGGTTCCGGTTAAATACATTAACCGCAGCGTGAGCATAGTTTATCACAGAGGAACGGAATGGGAAAATGGGAAGGTTTAATTTTAAATGTTAAAGGATAAATCGAGCGAAGCGAAGATCCCGTCCAAGGTTCGGCTACGAACCGCGGATCCGGCGAAGCTTGGAAACATTTTCGGGATGAAATACAAATTCATTTTTCTGTTTTTTCTGTATTTTCCGTGGTTGAAAAATGCAGTTGAAATACACAAGGGCGACCAGCCAGTCGCCCCTACGAAATACGAATTAAAATAAAAAACATCCCTCCGCTTTGCGCCTTAGCGCCTTAGCGGTCTCCCCGGTGAAAAACCCTGCCTTTTATTCCTGAATCTGAGAAAGAGACTTACGGGTTTATTATCTTTGGCACAATCGAAATCAAATTTGAATTCAATGGTTTTCCCAATAGTTTACATTATCTTGACTTCGGGTTAACATTTAACCGATTCCGGTTAATAATTTAACCTGACCTTTGTTGTTTTAAAAATATTTTTGAACTGAATGACTGAAGCGCAATCCAAACCCAAAATTCTGTTTATCTGCGGATCGCTGCACCAAACCATCCAAATGCATCAGATTTCTGCTGAATTGCCGGAATTTGACCACTTTTTCTCACCCCATTATGCAGATGGATTCACTGAACTGATCAGGAAACTCCGTTGGACGGAAATGTCGGTTTTGGGAAAAAAACATTTCGACAGGTGCATGTCTTATCTTGAAAAGAACGATCTGAAGGCGGACTACCGTGGAGAATCCCATGATTATGATCTGATTGTGACCTGTTCAGATATGGTGATCCAGAAAAATATCCGGAATAAAAAAATCATCGTCGTTCAGGAAGGGATGACCGATCCCGATGAATTCTGGTTTTATGTCGTGATGCTGATTCCTACCCTTCCCCGTTGGGCTGCAAGTACGGCCACAACCGGTATGAGCAATATGTACGACCGGTTTTGCGTGGCAAGTGAAGGCTACAAAGATCATTTTATTCAACGGGGTGCCGATCCGTCAAGACTGATTGTAACCGGAATTCCCAACTTTGACAACGTCGAAAAGTTTAAAACTAATTCTTTCCCTTACCGGGATTTTGTCCTGGTTTGTACTTCAGATTCACGTGAAACCCTGAAAATCGAAGACCGGTCTGCTTTCATCAGAAAATGTTTGGACATTGCCGGTGAACGGCAGCTTATTTTTAAACTTCACCCCAATGAAAACTACCGCCGGTCCATCCGGGAAATTCAGAAACTGGCACCGGATGCCATCATTTACACCTCAGGAAGTGCTGAAGAGATGATTGCCAACTGTTCGGTTCTGATCACCCAATATTCGTCGGTGAGTTTTGTGGGAATTGCGTTGGGCAAGGAAGTCCATTCTTACTTTGATCTTGAAGATTTAAAACGAAAACTTCCGGTCCAGAATCAGTCAGCAGCAAAAAACATTGCAAAAGTAGTCAGAGACGTTCACGAAAACCCGGTTTACATCCATCCGAAAAAACTGAATAACCGGCTCCTTTATTACCGGCGGATTTTGGATTTGTTTTCAGGGAAATCAAAATGAAGATTGTCGTTGTTGTTCAGTCACGAACCGGATCGAGCCGGCTACCAAATAAAATCATGATGGATCTGGCCGGGAAACCCCTGCTTCAGAGACAACTGGAACGGATTCAATCTGTTCACACTGAAATTAAACTGGTCGTCGCCACCACAACTGACCCGTCTGATGATCCGGTCAGAAAACTATGTCAGGAACTTGGCATCGACTGTTTTTCAGGTCACCCAACCGATTTGCTTGACCGTCATTATCAGGCGGCAAAACAATATCAACCTGATGCGGTAGTGAAAATTCCGTCAGACTGTCCGCTCATCGATCCGCAAATAATTGATAAAGTGCTTCGTTTTTTCATTTATACTGCCGGCGAATATGACTTTGTAAGCAATCTACATCCGGCAACCTGGCCAGACGGGAATGATGTCGAAGTCATGACTTTTTCTGCCCTCGAAACAGCCTGGAAGGAAGCAAAAAAGGACTTTGAACGGGAACATACCACTCCGTTTTTCTGGGAAAATCCCGATAAATTCAGAATCGGAAATGTGATCTGGACTTCTGGAAAAGATCTTTCCATGAGTCACCGGTTTACGATTGATTACCCCGAAGATTACGACTTTATCAAAGCAGTTTATGACGAACTTTGCTGGCCGGTAAGTGAAATTTTTGGACTCGATAAGATATTGGCATTATTGGAAGAAAAACCTGACCTTTATCTCATTAATTCAAAGTATGCCGGCGTGAATTGGTACCGTCACCATCTTGACGAACTCAAGACGATTTCGGAGGATCAGACCAGGTTTAAGGCATAAGGCGTAAGGTTTAAGGCAGGTAGAAATGAATCAGCAGTTTTTTGAAATAATTGACCTGATCAAAAAATCCAGATCCTCTGTCATTCAGATTGTAAACTCCAAACTGATTGATCTTTACTGGGCTGTTGGTGAGTATATCAGTGGTCAGATCAGTAAGAAGAAATGGGGGGAATCTGTTGTTGAAGAACTTGCAGAATATATTCACTCCTCTGAACCCGATATCAAAGGGTTTTCCAATAAAAATTTATGGAGGATGAAACAATTTTATGAAACCTACCAGAATTTTCCAAAACTCTCAGCACTGCTGAGAGAAATCAGCTGGACAAATAACCTTCAGATTTTAAGCAGAACAAAATCAATCGAAGAAAAGGAGTTTTATCTTCGGTTGTCAATTCAGGAACGATACAGTTCAAGGGAATTGGAACGACAGATTTCAAGTGGCGTTTTTGAAAGATTTCTTCTAGAAAAGCCAATTCTCTCACCAGTGATGAGAGAATTATATAAGGATGCCGATGCCAGTTTTAAAGATCATTACGTTTTTGAATTTTTAAATTTGCCTGAACCATTTCAGGAAAGTGACTTAAAACGGGGTCTTGTTAGACAAATGAAGGAATTTATTCTGGAACTCGGAAAAGATTTCCTGTTTATTGGTGAAGAATATAAATTACAGGTCGGTTCAAGCGATTTTTACATCGATCTTCTGTTTTACCACAGGGGATTACAATGTTTGGTTGCCTTCGAACTGAAAAATGAAAAATTCAAACCTGATCACATCGGTCAACTTAATTTTTATCTTGAAGCCTTGGACAGAGATATAAAAAAAGAAAATGAGAAGCCAAGCATAGGGATTTTACTTTGTAAAGATAAAGATTCTGAGGTAGTCGAATATGCCTTGAGCAGAAGCCTATCTCCTACCCTCGTATCGGAGTATAAAACTCAACTTCCCGATAAAAAAATACTTCGGAAAAAATTAAAACAACTGACTGAAAACAATATAGAAATATCTTAAATACTTGCCATCCGGCAATATAACTATGACCAACCAAACTAAAACTGAACTTGAAAATCTGGCAATCAAAGTCAGGGAACACATCATCCGGATGTCGACGGATGGCGGATGTTTTATCGGTGCTTCCCTTTCATGTACCGACTTACTGGTTTATCTGTACAACAATGTCCTGAATGTTTCCCCGGAAACGGTTTCGGATCCGGACCGGGATTATCTCCTGCTTTCAAAAGGACATGACGTACCGGCTCTTTATGGAACACTCGCCGAAAAAGGGTTTTTTCCTGCAGACCGGCTGAGAAATCACCTTCACACCAACGATTCCATCTACTGGCATCCGAACCGGAACGTTCCTGGAATTGAATTTCATTCGGGTTCTCTCGGACATCTCATTTCTGTTGCTGCCGGTATCGCACTTGATATTAAAATCCGGGATGGGAAAAACAAGGTTTATGTCATTCTTGGCGACGGAGAGCTGAACGAAGGTTCGGTTTGGGAAGCCTGTTTGGTTGCTGCAACACAGAAACTGGATAATCTGGTGGTCATCGTTGACCGGAACGAATTTCAGGCAAACGTCCGTACGGAAGAACTTCAACCGCTGGAACCCATCGGAGCGAAATTCTCAGCTTTCGGCTGGTCGGTCAGACGGATTAATGGACATGATTTTGATGAACTGGAATCCGGATTTTCCCAGCTTCCCGCAGAAAAAGAACGTCCAACCGTCATCATTGCCGATACCGTCCGGGGAAAAGGACTTCCTTCCATCGAAAAAAGAGCTGACCGCTGGTTCGTTAATTTTTCACACGAAGAAGTTGATCAGTTGCTGAAAGAACTTCACGGCGAGCACAAAACCGTATTGACGTCAGAAACGCTGATGGTGAGGTAGGGGGGACAGAAGTCAGGAGACAGAAGTCTGAAGACAGTTACAACGGAACATCTATTTTATTCATATATAACAGGAGAAAAGGCAGGAAATAGAGAATTCAGAATTTTGTTAGAATTTAAAAAATTTTCTGACTTCTGTATTCTGACTCCTGACTTCTTAATTTTAAATGACTTACGAAGAAATTTTATACGATTTTGTTCAGAAAGATGACCGGCTGATCGTCATGACGGCTGAAAACCGGGCTGCCATCCGGAACCTGCCTCCCAAACTGGGAAAACGGTTTATGGATGCGGGAATCTGTGAGCAAACCATGATCGGAATGGCGGCCGGACTTGCACTCAGAGGCCGGATTCCTGTCGTTCATGCTTTGGCCACTTTTTTGACGTTACGGGCTTTTGAATTTATCCGGACGGATGTGGGAATCGGGAAACTGCCGGTCATTCTGGTTGGCGGAGTCCCGGGTTTTCTTTCCGACGGAAACGGACCAACCCATCAGGCTATTGAAGATGTTGCCATTATGCGGGGAATCCCGGGCATGCAGGTTTTTTGTCCGTCTGATGCAGAAGAACTTGCTGCCGGAATGCCTGCAATTCTGGAATCGGGCAGACCGTGTTACATCCGGTATTATGCAGGTCCGGCTCCGGTAAAACACACTGCTCCGTTTGAACTGGGAAAAGCTGAAATTCTAGGAAAAGGATCAGATATTACGCTGGTGACGTACGGATTTCTGCTGAAGGAAGTCGTCAAGGCTCAGTCCATTCTGGATGGGAAAGGATATTCTGTCGGACTGATCAACATGAGAATGCTCGCTGATGCTGACAAAGAAGCCATTCTTTCCGCCGGGAAAACAACGAAATTAACCGTTACCATTGAAGATCATTTTCAAACCGGTGGATTGTATTCCATCGTTTCAGAAGCGTACATGGAGTATCTGTACGAAAACGACTGGGGATTTTCATCCACCAATATCATCCGTGATAATCCGCCATTTAAATACAATTACCAGGAAGATTTCCGGCTGGCGAAGGTTTTCCCGATTGCTCTGAATCAGAAATGGTTCAAACCGGCACTGCTCGACCGGGTTCTTGATTATGAAGGCTTCACCGGAGAAAAACTGGCAGAACGGATCGAAGCAGAATACTTAAAAATCCGGTGACGTGGGACAGGGGACGAAAAGGTTACGGGTCACAGATTACAGGTTACCGGTGGGAAAAACCAAAGAAAATCACAGGTTACAGGAAAAAACATTCTGTCATCCTGAGTGATCACGCCCCGAGAATCGGGGTCGGGATTGTATCGAAGGATGTCTCCTGACTTTTAATTCAACATTCAACATTCAAAATTTAAAATTTATAATTAATAAACATGCCCAACACTGTTTCTTTCAATAAAAACTATCCGGTTATTACCGAATCGGATAAACTTTACCATCGGGCAACCGGACTCATTCCTGCACTCACCCAAACTCTGGCAAAAGGGCCGCAGCAGTATGTGAAGGGAGTTGCACCCAAATATCTCAAAAAAGGAAAAGGGTCTCACGTTTGGGATGTTGACGGAAATGAATTCATCGATTATCAGATGGGCATCGGTCCGCTTTCACTGGGTTATGCTTATGATGTGGTTGATGAGGCCATCAAAGGACAATTAAACGACGGCATCACCTTTTCCCAGATGCATCCGCTGGAAGTTCAGGTTGCCGAACTCATCCGGGAAGTGGTTCCGAATGCAGAAATGGTTCGTTAC
>Ga0209460_1000227_pt1 | contig 69875 bp, 58 predicted proteins | sample EBPBio132013_DNA_FD_185868 | JGI IMG/M metagenome (GOLD analysis project Ga0209460, IMG submission 185868) | Wastewater treatment Type I Accumulibacter community from EBPR Bioreactor in Madison, WI, USA - Reactor 2_5/13/2013_ DNA (SPAdes)... | ecosystem: Engineered > Bioreactor > EBPR >... | reverse complement strand
GTGCTTCGCCCGGCTCGGCGAGTGCTTCGGTGGCGCCTTGCCGCCAGCGTTCAAGTTCGCTGGGATACAGTCCGTGCTCCCGGCACCAGGCGTTCTGTCCCACCTTATCCAGCGCCGCCGTGGCCACCACCGCCTCCAGCCGGGCGGCCGCTGACCAGGCCCGCTCGCGAGCGGGCCTGGTCAGCGCCTCGCCCCGCCAGCGTTCCAGCGTCGTCACCGAGATTCCTACCTCTTGCGACAAGGCCTCTATCGCCAGACTCTCCGGCGGCAGCAACCTCGCCATTACTCGATCCTTCATCGCTTGACTGACCGTATCGCGCCATTTCTTCACCTCGCTATCGCCCCCAGGTTTCAGATTCTATCGAGGCGGCAACTACTCTGACACAGGGGGGGGCCACTCGCGGCACCTCGGCATGCAGGTGGGCCTCGTACTGGAAGAAATCCAGATGGCGCCAAGAGCGCGCCAAGCGGTCGTGGAGCGGCTGCGCCGCCGCACCACAGGCCGGACAGGCATGGACGGCCGCGCCAAATCGGACCTGGAAGTCGATCCGCCCGTTCTCTGGCTTGAAGATGACTTCATCGACCTGCCAAGGAGCAACGAGACCCAGAGCCTGGGTGAACAGCGTTTCAATCATGAGGAAGCAGCCGCGAGAGGAAAGGCCGCCATTGTCCTCCATGCCGAGGGCGGCAGACTGCCTTCCTCGGCCCAGAGGGAGCGTAAGCGAGGGGGTGGCGATGTAAAGGGTTCGGCTGCGCCCGGACTGCGTCCGCCCTTGACATCGCCGCTCCCTCAAAACGCGAAACCCATCGCCGGTTCCATACGAAACGACATAGAGCCCAATTTCTAGATTTGGCGCAAGGCGCCGAGGGCTGATCCGAACTTTGGCCCACCGAAATAGCTGGAGCCCTTGCGCGATGCGGGCTCTGGCTATTTTTTTGGCCGAATAAGTACCCATGTAAATGGGTGTATTACCTCTTGCTTTTTGTTCTTCTTCGTAGCATGGTAACGCCATGTATATCGAATCCGTCCGCAACCGAAACTCACCACCGGCAGTCCTGCTTCGCGAAGCATTCAGAGAGCAGGGCAAGGTCAGGAAGCGCACCCTAGCCAACCTCTCGTGCCTGCCTGCGGAAGTGATCGAGGGTCTGAGGATTCTCCTCAAGGGCGGCGTGGCCGTACCCAGTGCGGAGGAGGTCCTTACCATCGAGCGCTCGTTGCCTCACGGCCACGTGGCCGCCGTACTGGGGAGTGCGACCGCCTGCGGTACGCCCGACTGGTTCGCCGCAGCGCCCGAACGACTGCGCAAGCTCCTGCTGGCCATGGTCGTCGCGCGCATCGTGTCACCGGGTTCGAAGCTCGCCACCCACCGCATGCTCAGCGACGATACGGCGGCTGACTCGCTGGGGCGGGTGCTGGGCCTGGGGCAGATCGAACCCGAAGACCTGGATCGTGCGCTCGACTGGCTACACGCGGCACAAGCGACCATCGAGCGGCGCCTGGCGCGCCGGCACCTGGCCGGCAGTACGCTGGTGCTCTACGACCTGAACTCGACCGGGCTCAGCGGCGGTTGCTGTCCGCTCGCCGCCCGCGGGCATTCGCGCGACGGCAAGCGCGATGACCCGCAGATTGTCTTTGGGCTGATCTGTGCCGCCGATGGCTGCCCGGTGGCGGTGGAGGTGTTCTCCGGCAATATCGCCGACCCGGCGACCGTTGCCGCGCAGGTGGCCAAACTCAAGTCACGCTTCGCGATCGAGCAGATCGCCTGGGTGGGCGACCGGGGGATGATCAACTCGGCGCGCATCCGCGACGTCTTCAGGGCCAACGGGATGGACTGGATCAGCCGCCTGCGGGCGCCACAGATCGCGCAGCTGGCGCAGGAACACGGTCCTTTCCAGCCGTCGCTGTTCGACGAACGCAATTTCCTCGAACTGACCAGCGAGCACTTTCCCGGCGAGCGCCTGCTGGTCTGTCGTAATCCGCTGCTGGCCGAGGAGCGCTCGCGCCAACGCGGCGAACTGCTGGCGGCGACCGAGGCGGAACTGGCGACGGTGGCGGCGCTCGATGGGCTGTATGTGATTCGCACCAGCCTCGGGGCCGACAAGTTGGCGGCCAATGCCGCGGTCGCCGCTTGCAAGAGTTTGTCGCAGGTCGAGCGTGCTTTCCGTTCGATCAAGACGGTCGATCTGAAGGTGCGCCCGATCTTTCACTACGGTGCCCAGCGTGTGCGGGCGCACGTCTTCCTGTGCATGCTCGCCTATTACGTCGAGTGGCACATGCGCCGCCGTTTGAAGCCAATGCTCTTCGAGGATGAGTTCATCGACGCCGCACAGGCCGACAAGCCGTCGGCTGTCGTCAAGGCTCAGCGATCGGCCCACGCAAAGGTCAAGGATGCCACCGGACGCGCCGACGACGGTACGCCTCTGCACAGCTTTCGCACCTTGATGCAGGATTTGGGCACGCTCGCCTATAACGTCACCTATACGGCGCTCAACCCAAAAGCCAAGATCATTCTCACCACCCGGCCAACGCCCCTGCAGGAAAAAGCCTTTGCGCTTCTTGGGGCCAACCCCGCGCGTACCCGGTAATCGACTATCCAAGGCAAAATTTATGTCAAATCAACGGCTTGTCGCGCTGATGGGTGTTTTGGGTAGGTGAGTAATGCGGCAGGTGTGGTGTGCTGATGATATATAATCGACGCATCACAACATCTGGTAATGCTTAGATGCGCACAACGCTGGACATTGACGATGACGTGCTGGTCGCCGCCAAGGAAATGGCACGTCGTGAGCACCTGACGGCCGGGCAGGTCATTTCCCGCCTTGCACGGCTGGCGTTGACGGCGCGGCTTGATCAGCAACCGTCCGCGCAGACAGTGGCTGGATTCAGGCCTTTGCCTGCAAGGGGCGTGTTGGTCAGCAATGACCAGGTCAACGCCCTTCGCGAGCACGAGGGCGTTTGATGGTCGCGCTGCTGGACGTCAACGTGCTTGTTGCCTTGCTGGATGCCGACCACATGCACCATACGGCCGCAACGCAGTGGCTGAGCGAGCACCTGGATGCGGGGTGGGCGTCGTGCCCGCTTACCCAGAATGGGTGTATCCGTATCCTGTCACAAGCCGCGTACCCCAACCGTGCGCCCGCGGCCGAGGTGGCGGCGCGCCTGGCTGAGGCCACCCGCAATCCGGTGCACCATTTCTGGCCAGATGCCGTAAGCCTGTTGACACCCGGCTTGATGGAATGGAACAAGTTGCTCACCGGTCGCCACATCACCGATGCTTATTTACTGGCGCTTGCGGTAAAAAACCATGGGGTGTTTGTCACGCTGGACCAGGGTATTCCTCTATCTGCCGTGCAAGGCGCGCGAGGCGAACATCTGCTGGTGCTCAGCGTGTCGAGGCAATGACGGCGCAGGTCGCCTCGCAATGACGTGCGGTGGGGTAGCGCCGCATTCGCATTCCTGACGAGCTTTTCAGCAAGCCAGACTGCGGAGCGAAGCCCACGACGAAGCAGGAGGAGTCTCCTCTCCACGTTCCAGCGCATCCATCACGGCGGCTGCACGTTCCAGGCTGTCTTCCACACGTTTCCCCACCCTGACATTCAGAATCCTTTCATTCATCGTCGATTCCTTTCACGGCCGCCCAGAAGTCGGCCATCAGTTGCTGCGGGCTGGTGAAATGGTAGGGTGCCTCACCGTCGGCCCACCCGTCGACAACGACTTCCGTCCATACGGCTTCAGGCACGATGATTTGCGCAAACAGGCCTGGTAGGAGATCGGCCTGCGCGCTCCGGAAGAGTGTGATCAGCGGCGACGCATTGACGACGACCGCATCAATCCCCATCGTTCAGTTCCTCGGCCAGCTCGTCAGCGGTGTATTGAAAGGGGCTGACCCGGTAGCGCGACAAGGCGTCGATGAAGGCGGCCCGCGTCAATCCGGCGATTTCGGCAGCGCGCCCCTGCGATACTCGCCCGAGCTCAACCCATTTCACCGCCGCCGCGATACGCATTTCCTGGCCGAACTCGTCGGGCGCCTGATGTAAAGCCGCGAAAGCCGATTCAGGAATTTGCAGGGTCAGTTGCGTCATGGTGCTTTCCTCCGGATATCGATGATACGTGAGTTCTGATGCGCTGATTGTCGGTGTCGGTGTCGGTGTCGGTGTCGGTGGCGGTGGCGGTGGCGGTGGCGGTGGCGGTGTCGGTGGCGGTGCCGGTGGCGGACGAGGCGCCCTATCGCCCGATGAATCGGGCTCCTACAGGGTGGCGTGATTTGTAGCCGCGGAAGGAGCTGGTGATGCGACTTACGGATTTGTCTTTGTTGGTGTCAGCGGCGTTCGCAGATCTGAGCGAACAGGCTACAGGGTGGCCTGGTTCGGGACGGTTTGCGTAGGAGCCCGATTTATCGGGCGATGGCTGCTGGCAGGCCAGCACGGCGTGCGCTTGCCGGTCCGGGGCTTGCGGATTGCAGAAGCGCTTGTCCAACGTCATGCAGCGTCAGCCGTCCAGTCTTCAACCCTGAGCCCATCGACCTGAGCAAAAGCCCGGTCATTCGTTACCAGCACCGCTTCCGCACAACGAGCGTGCGAGGCAATCAGGAGGTCGAGCGGACCGAGGGTCTTGCCCTGCCGCTCCATGGCCGCACGGGTGGCTCCGTAACGCTCCGCGACTTCGCTATCCCAGGGCAGCACATCTACCCGCCGCAGGAACTCGCCCACCGCGGTATGCAAGCGTTTCGCTTCAGGCCTTCGCGCCAGTCCGAACAGCAACTCGGCTTTGGTTATCGACGAGATGCAAACAGTCGCCATCGGCACGGCCAGCAGACGCCGGACAACAGCCGGATGCTCCCTGATGAGGTGGCTCACCGTATTGGTATCCAGCATGTACCGGGTCACTCTTTCCACCCGTCAAACGGGTCACGGTCCTGGGCCTCCTGTCGCCGCTCCTCGGCGGCCAGAAAGCCGGCCGGAACATTCGCACCCTTGAGGGCCGCAAAGAAGCCCTCCCACGTTGCCGGCTTGCGCGAAAGGATAACGTCACCCGTCTGCGGGTCGCGCCGGATATAGACCTCGGGGCTATCGAAACGGTATTCGGCAGGCAGGCGAACCGCCTGGCTGCGGCCATTCTTGAACAGCTTGGCGATATCTTCCATGGGGCCTCTCTCCTGTGATGTATCAAGATATATACCGTTAAGGGGCCTATATCAAGAGCCATTACCTGCCGGCATTGCGCAAGCTCCTACAGTTGCAGTTCAGCCGGCGAGCAGGTTCGGCGATGGTCATGGTGCCCCCGACGCAGCGCTGCGAGCAATTGCCCGCGTTTCGGGGGAAACGCGGCGGGCATCGGGCTTGCATTCTCGACAGGCACGGCGAGCAGGGCGGAGGCTCTTCTCCACGTGCCCGTGTATTGCTGGATTCTTGATGAGACTTTCAGCGACCCTGACAGCAGCGTGAAAGCGCAGGGTGGCTGGAGTTCGCCCGGCCCATGCCGCTGCCCGCGTCGCCAAACCAGGGCAAGCATTCCCCAGCCACCGTCATTGCGAGGAGGCGCACGGGTAGTCAGAGGATGGGACTGGATTGCCGCGTCGGCTGCGCCTCCTCGCAATGACGGGCAGGCTGATGTGGCGCTGTATTTCCGAAAAGACTTCCAGGACGCCGGGCAGCCGCTTGAAACCATGTCGCCGCTTGTCTTCTGCACGTCTTCCCACGCTGACGTTCAAGACTCGCTCATCCATGGTCGATTCCTTTCACGGCCGCCCACAAGCGGGCCATCAGTTGCTGCGGGCTGGTGCAATGGGAGGCTGTCTTGAACCCCGTCGCCGCGGTAGAATCGCGCCTCTATTCTTCGTGATCACCCCATGAAAATCCTGGTTACCGGTGCCGCCGGCTTCATCGGCATGAGCACCGCACTGCGCCTGCTGGCGCGCGGCGACGAAGTCGTCGGGCTCGACAATCTCAACGATTACTACGAGGTTTCGCTGAAGGAAGACCGCTTGCGGCGGCTCACCTCGCTGCCGGGCTTTCGCTTTGCGAAGCTCGATGTCGCCGATCGGCCGGGCATCGAGCGGCTGTTCGCGGAGGAGGGATTCGAGCGCGTGATTCACCTCGCTGCGCAGGCGGGCGTGCGCTATTCGCTGAAGAACCCGCACGCCTACGTCGATAGCAATGTGGTCGGCTTCGTGAATATTCTCGAAGGCTGTCGCCACAACCAGGTGCAGCACCTGGTGTACGCCTCGAGTTCGAGCGTCTATGGTGGCAATACCCGCATGCCGTTCTCCGAGCACGACAGTGTCGACCACCCGGTGAGTCTCTACGCGGCGACCAAGAAGGCCAACGAGTTGATGGCGCACACCTATAGCCACCTTTACGGCTTGCCGACCACGGGCCTGCGCTTCTTCACGGTCTATGGGCCGTGGGGCCGGCCGGACATGGCGCTGTTTCTGTTTACCCGGGCGATCCTCGAAGGTCGGCCGATCGACGTTTTCAACCACGGCGAGATGCAGCGCGACTTCACCTACGTGGACGACATCGTCGAAGGCGTGATCCGGGTGACGGATCGCTGCGCCACGGCGAATGCCGCGTATCTGCCGGACGAGGCCGACCCGGCGACGAGCAACGTGCCTTACCGGGTTTTCAACATCGGCAATCACCAGCCGGTGCCGCTGCTCGATTTCATCGGTGCGATCGAGGACGCGATTGGCAGGAAGGCGGAAAAACGCCTGTTGCCGATGCAGGACGGCGACGTGCCGGCGACCTATGCCGATACGGCATTGCTCGAGGACTGGATTGGCTTCGCGCCTGCCACGCCGGTGGCGGAAGGGGTGAAGCGCTTCGTCGCCTGGTACCGGGACTACTACAAGGTCTGACTTGCGCTGTTCTTGCGGGAAATTCGCACAGGTGGCGGTCGATGGCGGTGGGAGAATCCTGGTTGGTCGCGTGGTCGATGCGGCGGAAGGGTAGTCAGAGGGTGGAACTGGATTGCCGCGTCGGCTACGCCTCCTCGCAATGACGGGGGTTGGTGCGGGTAGGTGCGAGAGGTGCGAAGTCTGGTGCGGCAGTTTCCCTACGGTTTTACACGGCTGTTCGGTTGGCTGAGCGTTTTGTCGGGAAGGCGGCGCTACACCAACCCATACGTCATTGCGAGGAGGCGTAGCCGACGTGGCAATCCAGAGGTTTTGGTTTTCGCTGGAGTGGTGTGGCGGAAGAGTAGTCAGAGGATGGAACTGGATTGCCGCGTCGGCTGCGCCTCCTCGCAATGACGGGGTGGGTGCGGGGTCGGTGCCGGGTAGGTGCGGGAGGTGCGGGAGGTGCGGGAGGTGCGGAATTGGTGCCAGGCTTCACGGGCGCCGAAGGTCTCATCGGGTATGCAGCCGCTAAACTTGTGCCCGAACTGTTGCGGTCGTGCTCCGCCGTGGCCCGGGTCGTCTCGGCGGCGTTGATCGGTTGGTTTTGCTGTTCGTCTTGTGAGGGTTGTCTTAAATGAAAATTACTGTCATTGGTACCGGCTACGTCGGTCTGGTTTCTGGAACCTGTCTGGCCGACGTCGGTAACGACGTGCTCTGTCTCGACGTCGATGCGGAAAAGATCCGCATTCTCAAGGAAGGCGGGATTCCGATCTTCGAGCCTGGTCTGGATGCGATGGTCAAGGCGAACGTCGACGCGGGCCGCCTGCGGTTCACCACCGACGTCGAGGAAGCCGTCGCGCACGGCCTGCTGCAGTTCATCGCCGTCGGCACGCCACCAGACGAGGATGGCTCGGCCGACCTGCAGTACGTGGTGGCGGCGGCGCGCAACGTGGGCCGCTTCATGACCGGGTACAAGGTCGTCGTCGATAAATCGACCGTGCCGGTGGGTACCGCCGACAAGGTGCAGGCGGCGCTTGCCGAGGAACTCGCTGCGCGCGGGGAAAGCATCGACTACAGCGTCGTCTCGAACCCCGAGTTCCTCAAGGAAGGCGCGGCGCTGGAAGACTTCATGAAGCCCGACCGCATCGTCGTCGGTACCGAGGACCCGCGCGCGATCGACGTGATGCGCGAACTCTATGCGCCTTTCCAGCGCAATCACGAGCGCCTGCTGGTGATGGACGTGCGCAGCGCCGAGCTGACCAAGTACGCCGCCAACGCGATGCTGGCGACGCGCATCAGCTTCATGAACGAACTGGCCAACCTCAGCGAACGGTTGGGCGCGGATATCGAACTGGTGCGCAAGGGCATCGGTTCCGACCCGCGCATCGGTTTCGACTTTCTCTATCCCGGGGCCGGTTACGGCGGCTCGTGTTTTCCGAAAGACGTGCAGGCGCTGATTCGCACCGCGCACGCCGCCGGGCACGACCTCAAGGTGCTGCAGGCGGTCGAGGACGCCAACGACGCGCAGAAGAGCGTGCTTACGCAAAAGATCGTCAAGCGCCTCGGCGAAGACCTCTCGGGCAAGACCATCGCCCTCTGGGGGCTGGCGTTCAAGCCCAACACCGACGACATGCGCGAGGCGCCGAGCCGGGTGCTGATCGCCGACCTGCTGGCGCGTGGCGCTCGCGTGCGCGCCTACGACCCGGTGGCCAGCCATGAAGCACAGCGGATTTTTGCCGGTGAAACGCGCATCGACTTTGTCGACAAGCCGATGCTCGCCGTGCAGGGTGCCGACGTGCTGGCGATCGTCACCGAGTGGAAGGAGTTCCGCGCGCCGGATTTCCCGGCCATCAAGGCACTGCTCAAGACGCCGGCGATCTTTGACGGCCGCAATCTCTACGACCCGGCGGTTCCGCGCCGGGCCGGGCTGGAGTACTTTGCGATCGGGCGCCTGTAGGGGAAACGCGAGGGGCGCGGTTGCGGCGCCAGGTAACCCGCGCGTCCTTGTCCTTGCGGGGGGGCGAAGCCGCTGTCGCGATCCAGGTAACCCGCAGTCATTGCGAGGAGCGAAGCCGCTGTCGCGATCCAGGTAACCCGCGCGTCCTCGCGAGGAGCGAAGCCGCTGTCGCGATCCAGATAGCCCGCACGTCATTGCGAGGAGCGCAGCGACGCGGCAATCCAGAGGTTTGGCTTTTCGCTTTTTCGCTGCGCCCGAAAAGCAGTGAGACGGTGGAACTGGATTGCCGCGTCGGCTTCGCCTCCTCGCAATGACGGGGTGGGGGCGATGGGCTGTTCGTCGTTTTCCACGCCGCGTTTTGGCTCGACGCCTGTGACGCACGGGCAGTCCGGCGGATGGTCGGCGACGCTTGGGGTGGACGGCGGTGGTCGGCAATCTGTGCGTCATGACGAGATCGCGCGGGCGACGGAGCGATTCGGTCAACCCGCCTGTCATTGCGAGGTAAAGTGGCCGACGGCGCAATCCAGTCAACCGGCACGTCATTGCGAGGAGGCGCAGCCGACGTGGCAATCCAGGGGTTTGGCTTCGTGCTTTTTCGCTGCGCCCGAAAAGCAGTGAGAGGGTGGAACTGGATTGCCGCGTGGGCTGCGCCTCCTCGCAATGACGGCGTGCTTGTCGGGGCGTCTTGCGGGGGGCGGTTCGCTATCCTTTTGTGGGGAGACCAGGTTTCTGATGATCAGGCAGCCAGCCGTTTACATTTTGGCCAATCGACGCAACGGGACGCTGTACAGCGGCGTGACGTCGAATCTGGTGAAGCGTGTCTGGGAGCACAGGAACGATCTGGTTGATGGTTTTTCGCGCAGATATGCGGCGCACCTGCTGGTGTTCTATGAGCTGCATGAATCCATGGAGTTGGCCATTGCACGCGAGAAACAGATCAAGGCGGGGTCGCGGCTCAAGAAGTTGCGCTTGATCGAGTCGATGAACCCGGAGTGGGAGGATCTTTATGGGGGCATTGTGTAAGCGATCACCCGCGCGGCATGACGAGGCAAAGTGGTCGACGGCGCGATCCAGGTAGCCTGCACGTAATTGCGAGGAGGCGTAGCCGACGTGGCAATCCAGCCAACCCGCACGTCATTGCGAGGCGGCGCCGCCGACGCGGCAATCCAGTCAAACCGCACGTCATTGCGAGGAGGCGAAGCCGACGCGGCAATCCAGGGGTTTGGCTTTTCGTTGTTTCGCTGCGCCTGAAAAGCAGTGAGACGGTGGAACCGGATTGCCGCGTCGGCTGCGCCTCCTCGCAATGACGGGGTGGGGGCGATGGGCTATTCGTCGTTTTTCACGACGCGTTTTGGCTCGACGGCTGTGACGCACGGGCAGTCCGGCGGATGGTCGGCGACGCTTGGGGTGGACGGCGGTGGTCGGCAATCTGTGCGTCATGACGAGATCGCGAGGGCGACGGAGCGATTCGGTCAACCCGCCTGTCATTGCGAGGAGGCGCAGCCGACGTGGCAATCCAGGGGTTTGGCTTCGTGCTTTTTCGCTGCGCCCGAAAAGCCGTGAGAGGGTGGAACTGGATTGCCGCGTGGGCTGCGCCTCCTCGCAATGACGGCGTGCTTGTCGGGGCGTCTTGCGGGGGGCGGTTCGCTATCCTTTTGTGGGGAGACCAGGTTTCTGATGATCAGGCAGCCAGCCGTTTACATTTTGGCCAATCGACGCAACGGGACGCTGTACAGCGGCGTGACGTCGAATCTGGTGAAGCGTGTCTGGGAGCACAGGAACGATCTGGTTGATGGTTTTTCGCGCAGATATGCGGCGCACCTGCTGGTGTTCTATGAGCTGCATGAATCCATGGAGTTGGCCATTGCACGCGAGAAACAGATCAAGGCGGGGTCGCGGCTCAAGAAGTTGCGCTTGATCGAGTCGATGAACCCGGAGTGGGAGGATCTTTATGGGGGCATTGTGTAAGCGATCACCCGCGCGGCATGACGAGGCAAAGTGGTCGACGGCGCGATCCAGGTAGCCTGCACGTAATTGCGAGGAGGCGTAGCCGACGTGGCAATCCAGCCAACCCGCACGTCATTGCGAGGCGGCGCCGCCGACGCGGCAATCCAGTCAAACCGCACGTCATTGCGAGGAGGCGCCGCCGACGTGGCAATCCCGCCAACCCGCGCGTCATTGCGAGGCGGCGTAGCCGACGTGGCAATCCAGTCAAACCGCACGTCATTGCGAGGAGGCGCCGCCGACGCGGCAATCCAGGGATTTGGCTTTTCGTTGTTTCGCTTTGCCTGAAAAGCAGCGAGACGGTGGAACTGGATTGCCGCGTCGGCTGCGCCTCCTCGCAATGACGGCGTGGTGGGGCGATGGGCTGCTCGTCCTCTTGCACGACGCGGTTGCATGACGCGGTTGCATGACGCGGTTGCACGACGCGGTTGCACGACGCGTTTGCGGGTGGCGGCATGGCGGCGGCACGCCATGATCTCTGTCGATGTCTCGATTTGCGGGCGCGGGATCAGCAGGCGCGGCCGTCGGTCATGCGCGAGAAGCCGAAATTGCCGCCGCTGCTTGGCTGGATGCAGATGGTGATTCCCAGCGAGCGGGCCGAGCGGGCGACGGCGGGCGGGAAGGCGGCGAAGGGGATGGCGCGTTCGACGACCGACTTGATGAAGGCGATCTCGTCCTGCTGATCGCCGGCGTTGAGGACCTTGAAGGTCTTCAGGCTGCCGTCGGGATTGATCCGGAAGTGCACGGCGGCCATGCGCACGCCCTTGCTGCGCGGGTCGTTACGGACAAAGGCGGCGCTGCGATTGAGGCGCTTGACGAGGCTGTCCAGGTAGAAGTCGAGGCTGAAGGGATCGGGTGGCGGCATGTTGGGCAGGAGCTCGACGGTCGCGGTGCCCTCTTCGTCCTGACGAGCCTGCTGTTGGCCCTGGCCGCGCGCCATGGCCAGCGAGCGCTGCGCCAGGCTGGGCTTGGCCGGCGCCTTGGCCTCCGCTTCCAGGTCGTCGAGAAAATTCTTCATGTCCCTCTTCTCGCCTGTGAACCAGCGCTTGGTGTCGGGGACTGCCGGTGCCGCGGCTTCCGGAACGGGGATGACCTGCGGCTGGGGCTGCGGCTGCGGCTGCGGCTGTGGCTTGCTCGGCTTGACCGGCGCAGGTTTCTTGACCGCCGCTTTGGCGGGTGCGCGTTTCGCCGCGGCCGGCGCAGGTGGAGCAGGTCGGGTGGGCGGCGTGGGTGCTGCGGGTGGCGTGGCCGGGCGGGGCGGCCGCGGCGGGCTCGCCTGCGCGGTGGCCGGCGCGGCGCGTGACAGGGTGGCGTCGAAGCGCACTGGGCTCTGCGTCGGTGGCGTTTCCTTCTCGGGAAAGAAAAGCGCCACGGCGTGCACGATCAGCGACGCGGCGACGGCCCAGGCCAGCGAGCGTCGGTGCGAGAGCGTGTGCGGAAGGGGGGTGAGGCAGGGATCGATCGGAACTCTTCCTGGGGCGGGCGGCCTGGCGTCGTGGACGGCGGATGTTCGCCAGGCGGGTGATTCGGCAGGTCCCACCCCCTCGAAAGTCGTCGTGGCCCCGGCGTCGTGCGGCCTGGAGTGGCTGCATGGTTTGCCGCGAAGTGTACATCACGCCGGTCGTCCCGCCGGCCGCAAGTGAGATCTTCGATCGGCGTATGGCCTTGCTCGCGGTGTGCGTTTCCATCGTGGTGCACGTCGCCTGGGCGCGCCCCGCTTTGGTGCGGCGCATCTGTCCAAAAGCGCGCGCGCTCGTGCGGCTCGCCGTCGATCCCCCCTTAAAGCCTTCTCTTCGTGGCCGGTTTCGCTCCTGGCACGCGGATTGCTTAGTGCCTATCGCTGGAAGAAATTTTTCTGATTGGCCACTTTCCCACCTTCGAGGAGCAAACAGATGCTACGTCGCAATTTTGTCAAGACCGTTTCCGCCGTTGCCGTTAGCGCGGCCCTGGGCCTGGCCTCGTTCAACGCGCTGGCCGCCGAGACGATCAAGGTCGGTGTCCTGCATTCGCTTTCCGGGACGATGGCGATTTCCGAGACGGCGCTCAAGGAAACCGTGCTCATGGCCATCGCCGAGATCAACGCCAAGGGCGGTGTGCTCGGCAAGCAGCTGGAGCCGGTGGTCGTCGATCCGGCGTCGAACTGGCCGCTGTTCGCCGAGAAGGCGCGGCAGCTGCTGAGCCAGGACAAGGTTGCGGTGACGTTCGGCTGCTGGACCTCGGTGTCGCGCAAGTCGGTTCTGCCGGTGTACAAGGAACTCAACGGCCTGCTCTTCTACCCGGTGCAGTACGAAGGCGAGGAGCTCGAGTACAACGTCTTCTACACCGGCGCGGCGCCAAACCAGCAGGCGATCCCGGCGGTCGAGTACCTGATGAGCAAGGACGGTGGTTCGGCGAAGCGTTTCGTCCTGCTCGGCACCGACTACGTCTATCCGCGCACGACGAACAAGATCCTGCGCGCCTTCCTGAAGTCCAAGGGTGTCGCCGACGCCGACATCATGGAGGAGTACACGCCTTTCGGGCATAGCGACTACCAGACGATCATCGCCAAGATCAAGAAGTTCTCGAGTGAAGGCAAGCGCACGGCGGTGATCTCGACGATCAACGGCGACTCGAACGTTCCTTTCTACAAGGAACTCGGCAACGCCGGCATCAAGGCGACCGAGGTGCCGGTCGTTGCGTTCTCGGTCGGCGAGGAAGAGCTGCGCGGCGTCGATACCAAGCCGCTCGTTGGCCATCTGGCGGCGTGGAACTACTTCATGACCCTCAAGAATCCGGCGAACGACGGCTTCACCAAGGCGTACCGCGCGTGGGCGGTCAAGCAGGGCCTGCCGAACGCCGACAAGGCGGTGACCAACGACCCGATGGAAGCCACCTACATCGGCGTCTATATGTGGAAGCAGGCGGTCGAGAAGGCCAAGTCGACCGACGTCGACAAGGTCATCGCGGCGATGGCCGGGCAGACCTTCAAGGCGCCGTCCGGGTTCACCATCAAGATGGACGAGAAGAACCACCACCTGCACAAGCCGGTGTTCATCGGCGAGATCCGTGCCGACGGACAGTTCGACGTCGTCTGGAAGACCCCTGGCCCGGTCAAGGCGGCCCCGTGGAGCCCGTACATCCCGGGCAACGACAAGAAGAAGGGCGAGCCCGAGGGTAAGTAAGCAAGCGTCGTTCGTTGAACGGATGGCCAAGGGCACGGGCGGCGGGCGTTGTCGCCGTCCGTGCCTGATCCTGGAGAAAGCATGCGTACTATTCGATTAATCGTTGCTGGCTGGCTGTTGGGCATTGCATGCGCGCACGCGGCGATCGACCCGGCGTTGCTCGGCCCGCTGGCGTCCGACGGCAACGACGCCAAGATCGTCGCCATCACGGCGCTGGTCGATGGCGCGCAACGCGAGGCGCTGCCGGTGCTCAAGGCCATGGCCAGGGGCTCGCTGGCGCTGGCCGGCGAACGCGTGGTGATCGTCGATGGCGAGCGGGTGATCGACGCGGCGACCAATGCCGAGATCGTGCCGGCGCCGGAAGTGACCGAATCGATCGGCATCAACAACCGCCTGCGTCGCGAACTCGCTTCGACACTCGCCGCGCTGCGTCTTTTCTCCAGCGACCGCGAAATCCGCTGGGAGGCGGCGCAGGAACTGGCGTCGGGCGCCGACGCCGAGATGCTGCCCTTGCTGGAAAAGGCGCTGGCTTCGGAAGCCGATCCCGAGATCAAGGCGCGTCTGCAGATGGCGTACGCGCAGGGCAGCATCGGTTCAAGCGACGCCGTCGTCCGCCTGTCGGCCGTTCGCCTGCTCGGCGAAAGCGGCGATCCCAATGTCCTGCAGCTGCTCGGGCCGCTGACCGAAAAGCGCGGCGACAGCTGGGCCGAACCCGATAGTGCCGTACGTGCGGCCGCCGGCACGTCGATCCGGGCGATCGAGAAACGCCTGGCGTTTGCCGAGAACGTCGGGCGCGCCTTCACCGGCGTCTCGCTGGCGTCGATTCTGTTGCTGGCGGCCCTCGGCCTGGCGATCACCTACGGCGTCATGGGGGTGATCAACATGGCGCACGGCGAACTGCTGATGGTCGGCGCGTACTCGGCGTGGGCGATGCAGAGCGTCTTCCAGGCCTATTTCCCGAATCTGCTTGACTGGTACCTGCTGGCGGCGATTCCGGTCGGTTTTTGCGCCGCGGCGCTGGTCGGCGTGCTCATGGAGCGCGTCGTCATCCGCCACCTCTACGGGCGTCCGCTGGAGACGCTTCTGGCCACCTGGGGCATTTCGCTGTTCCTGATCCAGGTTGCGCGCACGGTTTTCGGCGCGCAGAACGTCGAGGTCGCCAACCCGGTGTGGATGGCCGGTGGCATTGAAGTGCTGCCCAATCTGTTGTTGCCGTGGAACCGGATCATCATCATCGGCTTCTCGGTTGCCGTGCTGGCGGCCATGTGGTCGATCCTCAACCTCTCGCGCATGGGAATGTTCGTCCGCGCGGTGACCCAGAATCGGCCGATGGCCGGCTGCGTCGGCGTGCCGACGGGGCGCATCGACACCATGGCCTTCGCCCTCGGTGCCGGCATCGCCGGACTTGGCGGCGTGGCGCTGTCGCAGATCGCCAACGTCGGCCCGGACATGGGGCAGGGCTACATCGTCGATTCGTTCATGGTCGTCGTTCTCGGCGGCGTCGGGCAGCTTGCCGGCGCGGTCTGGGCAGCGCTCGGCCTCGGCGTGATGACCAAGTTCCTCGAAGGCTGGACCGGTGCGGTGGTCGCCAAGATCGTCGTCCTGGTGATCATCATCATCTTCATCCAGAAGCGTCCGCAGGGGCTGTTCGCCCTCAAGGGCCGCTTCGTCGAGTCGTGACATTGACTCGTGACATCGTGACCGGAGCGTCCATGACTTCCTCGCCTGCCCGCACGCCCTTCATCGTCCGCCTCGGGCGCAGCCTCGACGCGCGCAGCTGGCTGCTGATCGGGCTGTTCGCCGCCTTCGCGCTGGTGGCCGTTCCGGTCATGCACCTGCTGCTGCCGCCCGGGAATCCGCTGCACCTGTCGACCTACTTCATCACCCTGACCGGCAAGATCCTCTGCTATGCGATCGTCGCCGTGGCCATGGACCTGATCTGGGGTTACGGCGGCATCCTCTCGCTCGGCCACGGCCTCTTCTTTGCCCTCGGCGGCTACACCTTCGGCATGTACCTGATGCGCGAAATCGGTCGTGACGGCAGCTACCAGAGCGACCTGCCCGACTTCATGGTCTTCCTCGACTGGAAGGAGCTGCCCTGGTTCTGGACCGGCAGCGACCATTTCCTGTGGGCCGTGCTGCTGGTTCTCATCGTCCCGGCGCTGATCGCCTTCGTCTTCGGCTACTTCGCGTTTCGCTCGCGAATCAAGGGCGTCTACTTCTCGATCATCACGCAGGCGCTGACCTACGCGGCGATGCTCCTATTCTTCCGCAACGAGACCGGTTTCGGCGGCAACAACGGCTTCACCGATTTCAAGCGCATCCTCGGCTATTCGATCACCGCACCGGAAACCCGCGTCGTGCTCTTCGCGCTCTCGGCGCTGGCGCTGATCGGGACCCTGGTGCTGGCGCGCTTCCTGGTCACTTCGAAATTCGGCCGCATCCTGACGGCGATCCGCGACGCCGAGTCGCGCGTCATGTTCATCGGCTACAACCCGCTGTGGTACAAGCTCTTCGTATGGACCCTGTCGGCCATGCTCTGCGCCATCGCCGGCGCGCTCTACGTGCCGCAGGTGGGGATCATTAACCCCTCCGAAATGGCAGTGGCCAACTCGATCGAAATCGCCATCTGGGTGGCCGTCGGCGGGCGCGGAACGCTGATCGGCGCGGTCATCGGCGCCTTCATCGTCAATCTGGCCAAGAGCTGGTTTACGGTCAGCTTCCCCGAGTACTGGCTGTTCTTCCTTGGCACGCTGTTCATCGTGTCCACGCTGTGGCTGCCACAGGGCGTCGTCGGGCTTTACCGGCGGCTGCGCGCCGGGAGGAGCAATCGGCAGGAGTCGGCGAACGATGCCGAGAAGGGGGCCGGGAAGGCAAGGGAAAACTGCGGCGCGCCGGCGTCGGCTCCCCTGGCTGCCGCGAAAGGAGCCAGCGCATGAACTCGGGTGACCTCTTGCTGACCGACAACCCCGACTGGGACAGCGGTACCGCAGAACTTGGGCACATGCTCAAGCCGGGCCAGCTCGACCTGTCGCACAAGGTCGTCCTCTATCTCGACGGGATCACGGTCAGCTTCGACGGCTTTCGCGCACTGAACAAGCTCTCCCTGACCATCGACGCCGGCGAGCTGCGCTGCATCATCGGGCCCAACGGCGCCGGCAAGACGACGATGATGGACGTCATCACCGGCAAGACGCGGCCCGACGAAGGCAAGGCCTTTTTCGGCCAGACGCTCGACCTGACGCGGCTCTCCGAACCCGAGATCGCGCATCTCGGCATCGGCCGGAAATTCCAGAAGCCGACCATTTTCGAGAACCATACGGTGTTCGAGAATCTCGAGCTGGCGATGAAGACCGACAAGCGCGTCTGGCGCAGCCTGCTGGCGCTGCTCGATTCCGCGGCCGGCGACCGCATTGCCGAGACGCTGCAGACGATTCGCCTCACTGCCCACGCCGATCGCCTGGCCGGCCTGCTCTCCCACGGCCAGAAGCAATGGCTGGAGATCGGCATGCTGCTGATGCAGGAGCCGCGGCTGCTGCTCCTCGACGAACCCGTTGCCGGCATGACCGACGAGGAAACCGAACGCACCGGCGAGCTCTTCCTGACCCTGGCCGGCAAGCATTCGCTGGTCGTCGTCGAACACGACATGGCTTTCGTCAAGCAGCTCGGCGGCAAGGTCACGGTGCTGCACGAAGGCAGCGTTCTCGCCGAAGGCGCGCTCGAAGACGTGCAGGCCGACGCGCGGGTCATCGAAGTCTACCTGGGGCGCTGAGAACATGCTCGACGTAAAGAATCTCAACCAGTTCTACGGCGGCAGCCACATCCTGCGCGACCTCAGTTTCAGCGCCGAGGCCGGCAAGGTGACGGCGGTTCTCGGCCGCAATGGCGTCGGCAAGTCGACCCTGCTCAAGTCGCTGATGGGAATGGTGCCGACGAAAGGCGGCAGCATCGAGTTTGCCGGCCGCGACCTGACCCGCAGCGCGTCGCACCAGCGGGTCAAGGCGGGCATCGGTTACGTGCCGCAGGGACGCGAGATCTTCCCGCGCCTGACGGTGCACGAGAACCTGCTCATGGGACTGGCCAGTTGTCCGGGCAGTACGCCGATTCCCGAGCGCATCTTCGAGATGTTCCCGGTGCTGCGCCAGATGCTGCGCCGCCGCGGCGGCGACCTCTCCGGCGGCCAGCAGCAACAGCTGGCGATCGGCCGCGCGCTGGCCATGGGCCCCAGGCTGCTGATCCTCGACGAACCGACCGAAGGCATCCAGCCGTCGATCATCAAGGACATCGAGCGCGCCATCCGTGCGCTTGCGCAAAGCGGCGAAATGGCCATCCTGCTCGTCGAACAGTACTATGATTTCGCGCGTTCGCTGGCCGATCAATATCTGGTCATGGAACGTGGCGAAATCATCATGCGCGGACGAGGTGAAGACATGGAGAAAGACGGGGTTCTCGCCGCCCTCGCCGTTTGATCGCGGCGCAGGGCGAGGAGGGGTGGCGCGATGAAGCGCCGCGCCAAGGTCCGGAGGGGCGCGATGAAGCTGCACGCGGAGGTCTGGAGGGGCGCGATGATGCTGCGCGCCCTAGCCGCCAGGCGCTCGAGGAGGCGGCGCGCCCGGGCTGGCAGGCGCGGCTGGCGCTGGGCGTCGAACGCCGCGGCGGGTCCAGCGTGCTCGTGCGGCGCGAGCATTCCGGACCCTTGCGCGTGCAGAAGGCGCTTTACCCGGAAGGCCCGGACGTCTGCCACGCGATCGTGCTGCACCCTCCGGGCGGCATCGCGGGTGGCGACAGCCTGGAGATTTCGCTTGCCGTCGGCGCCGGTGCGCGAGCGCTGGTGACGACGCCGGGCGCCGGCAAGTGGTATCGTTCGGGCGGTCGGCAGGCGCGCCAGTCGCTGAACGTGCGCGTTGGCGAGGGTGGCGTCGTCGAGTATCTGCCGCAGGAGACGATCGTCTTCGACGGCGCTGAAGCGCAGATGCAGACGCAGGTCGAGCTGGCTGCCGGGGCGCTGTTCTGCGGTTGGGAGATTCTCTGCCTGGGACGAACGGCGTCCGGCGAGCGTTTCAGCCGCGGCCGGCTGGACCTGGCGACGCGCATCGAAAGGCAGGGACGGCCGCTGTGGCTGGAACGTGGCCGGCTGCTCGGTGGCTCGGCGTGGCTGGACGCTGGCGCGGGTCTCGCCGGTCGGCCGGTGAGTGCGACGCTGCTGCTCGCCGGCAGGACGGTCGATCCCGACTGGCTGGCAGCCTGCCGCGCGCTCCCGGTGGCCGATGGCCTGCTGACCGGGGTGACCGCGCTGCCCGAGCTGCTCGTTGCCCGTTGCCTGGCTCCGGGCGCCGAGGCGGCACGCGTCTGGTTGAGTGCAGTATGGCAGCAGTTGCGCCCGCTGGCGCTCGGAAAACCGGCCGTGCCGCCGCGTATCTGGAGTACCTGAATGCCGGCCTGACGGACGGCCCAGCGTAGGCAGGGTCGTGTTGCACGCAGGATGGAGTATAGGAATGCCCACGACGACGTGGTTTCAGGCCGCTGCCCGCACGTCATTGCGAGGAGGCGCAGCCGACGTGGCAATCCAGGGGTTTTGCCTGCGTGTGGTCGATGCGGCGGAAGAAAGTGAGAGGATGGAACTGGATTGCCGCGTCGCTGCGCTCCTCGCAATGACGGGGTGGGGCGTGTGGGGGGTGCGGGATGCTTGCGCGGTTGGGGCGGCGAGGCGCGCGAGTGGGCCGACGAGGGGCGCGGGTGGGCCGGATGGATTCCAGCGGCCTGTCCGTCATTGCGAGGAGGCGTAGCCGACGTGGCAATCCAGGGGTTTTGTTTTTCGTTTGGCTGATGTGGCGGACAGGTAGTCAGAGGATGGAACTGGTTTGCCGCGTCGCTGCGCTCCTCGCAATGACGGGGTGGGGCGTGTGGGGGGTGCGGGATGCTTGCGCGGTTGGGGCGGCGAGGCGCGCGGGTGGGCCGACGAGGGGCGCGGGTGGGCCGGATGGATTCCAGCGGCCTGTCCGTCATTGTGAGGAGGCGTAGCCGACGTGGCAATCCAGGGGTTTTGTTTTTCGTTTGGCTGATGTGGTGGACAGGTAGTCAGAGGATGGAACTGGATTGCCGCGTCGCTGCGCTCCTCGCAATGACGGGGTGGGGCGTGTGGGGGGTGCGGGATGCTTGCGCGGTTGGGGCGGCGAGGCGCGCGGGTGGGCCGACGAGGGGCGCGGGTGGGCCGGATGGATTCCAGCGGCCTGTCCGTCATTGTGAGGAGGCGTAGCCGACGTGGCAATCCAGGGGTTTTGTTTTTCGTTTGGCTGATGTGGTGGACAGGTAGTCAGAGGATGGAACTGGATTGCCGCGTCGCTGCGCTCCTCGCAATGACGGGGTGGGGCGTGTGGGGGGTGCGGGATGCTTGCGCGGTTGGGGCGGCGAGGCGCGCGGGTGGGCCGACGAGGGGCGCGGGTGGGCCGGATGGATTCCAGCGGCCTGTCCGTCATTGCGAGGAGGCGCAGCCGACGTGGCAATCCAGGGGTTTTGTTTTTCGTTTGGCTGATGTGGCGGACAGGTAGTCAGAGGATGGAACTGGATTGCCGCGTCGCTGCGCTCCTCGCAATGACGGGGTGGGGGGGTGCGGGAGGGTTGCGCGGTTGGGGCGGCGAGGGGCACGGTGCGGAACATGCGGATCCTGGCCCGCACGGGGGTTTCGCGCCAGGCACGGTCGCCGAAAGTATCATTGGAAACGCAGCACTCAACCAGGAAGCCTGAGGAAGACGTATGGAACTGACGCCGAGAGAGAAGGACAAGCTGCTCGTTTTTACCGCCGCGCTGCTCGCCGAACGGCGCAAGGCGCGCGGGCTTAAGTTGAACTACCCGGAGGCCGTGGCCCTGATCAGCGCGGCGATCATCGAGGGCGCCCGCGACGGGCGAACGGTCGCCGAGCTGATGAGTTTCGGAACCACCATCCTGGGCCGCGACGAGGTCATGGAAGGCGTGCCGGAAATGATCCACGACATCCAGGTGGAAGCGACCTTCCCGGACGGCACCAAGCTGGTCACCGTTCACCACCCGATCGTCTGAGGAGGGCCATTGATGATTCCAGGAGAGATGTACGTCCTGCCCGGCGAGATCGAACTCAACGCCGGCCGGGCAACGCTGCAGCTGAGTGTCGCCAATACCGGCGACCGCCCGATTCAGGTCGGTTCGCACTATCACTTCGCCGAAACCAATGGCGCGCTGGCTTTCGACCGCGCGGCGGCGCGCGGCTTTCGGCTCGACATCGCGGCCGGCACGGCGGTGCGTTTCGAACCGGGGCAGACGCGCAGCGTGCAACTGGTGGCGCTGGCCGGCGAGCGGCGGGTCTATGGGTTCAACGGTCTGGTGATGGGAGCGCTGAAATGAGCGTCAGGATCTCCCGCCAGGCGTACGCCGAAATGTTCGGGCCGACGATCGGCGACCGCGTGCGCCTGGCCGACACCGAGTTGTGGATAGAAGTCGAGGAAGACTTCACCGTTTACGGCGACGAGGTCAAGTTCGGCGGCGGCAAGGTCATTCGCGACGGCATGGGGCAGGGCCAGCTGAGCGCCGCGGAGGTCGCCGATACGGTGATCACCAACGCGCTGATCGTCGACCACTGGGGAATCGTCAAGGCCGACATCGGCATCAAGGGCGGACGGATCAGCGCCATCGGCAAGGCCGGCAACGCGGACATCCAGCCGGGCGTGACGATCGCCATCGGCGGCAGCACCGAGATCATCGCCGGCGAGGGGATGATCGTCACCGCCGGCGGCATCGACGCGCACATCCATTTCATCTGCCCGCAGCAGATCGAAGAAGCGCTGATGTCGGGAATAACGACCATGCTCGGCGGCGGCACGGGCCCGGCGACCGGCACCTACGCGACGACCTGCACGCCGGGGCCGTGGCATATCCAGCGCATGCTCGAAGCCGCCGACGCCTTTCCGATGAACCTCGGTTTCTACGCCAAGGGCAACGTCTCGCTGCCCGAACCCCTGCGCGAGCAGGTGCGCGCCGGGGCCATCGGTCTCAAGCTACACGAGGACTGGGGGACGACGCCGGCGGCGATCGACAACTGCCTGGCGGTGGCTGAGGAGATGGACGTGCAGGTGGCCATCCACACCGACACGCTCAATGAATCCGGCTTCGTCGAAACGACACTGGCCGCTTTCCGCGGGCGGACGATCCATACCTTCCATACCGAAGGCGCCGGCGGCGGGCACGCGCCGGACATCCTGCGCGCGATCAGTGCGCCCAACGTCCTGCCCTCGTCGACCAACCCGACGCGGCCGTACACGGTGAATACCGTCGACGAGCATCTCGACATGCTGATGGTCTGTCATCACCTGGATCCGGCGATCGCCGAGGACGTTGCTTTCGCCGAGAGCCGTATCCGTCGCGAGACGATCGCCGCCGAGGATATCCTGCACGACCTCGGCGCGCTGTCGATGATGTCCTCGGACTCGCAGGCGATGGGCCGTGTCGGCGAGGTAATCATCCGCACCTGGCAGACGGCGCACAAGATGAAGGTGCAGCGCGGACATCTGCCGGCGCCGACGGGCGCCCAGGCTGCGCGGGCGAGCGCCAGCGACGCCAACGACGCCAACGACAATTTCCGTGTCAAGCGCTACCTTGCCAAGTACACCATCAACCCGGCGATCACGCACGGTATCGGCCATGTGGTCGGTTCGATCGAGGTCGGCAAGCTTGCCGACCTGGTGCTCTGGAAACCCGCATTCTTTGGCGTCAAGCCGACGCTGATCGTCAAGGGCGGGATGATCGCCGCAGCGGCGATGGGCGACGCCAACGCCTCGATCCCGACGCCGCAACCGGTGCACTACCGGCCGATGTTCGGTGCCTTCGGGAAGGCCTTGCGGACTTCGGTCACCTTCGTCTCGCAGGCGGCGCTGGACAATCCCGAGCTGGCTGCGCTGCAACTCGCCAAGCCGCTGATTGCCGTTCGCGACACGCGCGGAGTGCGCAAGTCGGATATGGTGCACAACGCGGCGACGCCGAAGATCGACGTCGACCCCGAAACCTACGCCGTACGCGCCGATGGCGAGCTGCTGGTCTGCGAGCCGGCGAGCGTCCTGCCGATGGCCCAACGTTACTTCCTTTTCTGAGCCGAACATGCTTTTTGCCGAATCCTTCGCCGATGACCAGACTCCAGCCAGCGATCGCCTGGTGCTTCCTTACGAGGTGCGCCGCAAGAGCCGGCAGCGGGTGACGCTGGCCAGCGGCGAGGAGCTGGGCTACGTTCTGCCGTCCGGCACCGTGCTCAGGCAGGGCGACCGCCTGCTCACCGGCAACGGCCTGGTCGTCGAGGTCGAAGCGGCCCCGGAAGCGTTGCTCGAAGTGCGCACCAGCGACAGCTTGCAGCTCGTCTGCGCGGCCTACCATCTCGGCAACCGGCACGTGGCGGTGCAGTTTGGCGATGGTTTCCTGCGCTTCCAGCCTGATCACGTCCTTGCCGAAATGCTCGTCGGCCTGGGGTGTACGGTGAGCGAGGTCGAGGCGCCGTTCGACCCTGAAGGGGGCGCCTATGGCGCAAACGCGCACGTGGATAGTCATTCCCGGAGACACGGCTATCGCCCGCTGTCCGGCGCGGACGTCAGCGAACCCCACCATCCCGGGCACGGCGCACATCGCTCGCCGGCCAGGATCCACGAGTTCAAGTGAGGCATTGAGTCCTTGAGTCATTGAATCCGACACTGCCGCGTCTGCTCCAGCTCGCCAGTCCGGCGCTGCCGGTCGGCGCCTACACCTATTCGCAGGGCCTCGAGTGGGCCGTCGAAAGCGGTCTGGTGCACGACCAGGCGAGTGCGCTGGCCTGGATCGCCGCGCTGCTCGAAGAGGGTATCGGTTGCTTCGAGGCGCCGCTGACGGGCCAGTTGCAGCGTGCCTGGGCGGCGGCGGAGCATGCGGAGATCGAGCGTCTCAACGCCGATTTCCTGGCCAGCCGAGAGTCCTCCGAGCTGCGCGCCGAGACGCTGCAGATGGGCTATTCGCTGCGTCGCCTGCTGCACGAGCTGGACGACCTTGTCTTGCCGCCCGCCTTCGACGCGCTGGCCGAGGTTTCCTTTCCGGTGGGCTGGGCGCTGGCCGCCGACGGCTGGAAAATCCCGCTCGCCGATTCGCTGACCGCGTATCTCTGGTCGTGGTGCGAAAACCAGACCATGGCGGCGCTCAAGGCGGTGCCCCTCGGGCAGGCCGCCGGGCAGCGAATCCTGTTCGCCCTCGGTGGCCGCCTGCCAGGTGTCGTCGAGCGCGCACTTGAATTGCGCGAAGAACGCTGGAGCAACTTCGCTCCCGGGCTGGCGCTGGCGTGCTGCTGCCACGAAACGCAATACACGAGACTCTTCCGATCATGAAAGAAAACGACCCCAAGATGACCCCCCGTCCTGCGCTGCGCATCGGCATCGGTGGCCCGGTCGGTTCCGGCAAGACCGCGCTCACCCTGGCCCTGTGTCTCGCGCTGCGCGACAAATACAGCCTCGGCGTGGTGACCAACGACATCTACACTGCCGAAGACGCGAAGTTCCTGGTGCACCACGCGGCGCTGCCGCAGGCGCGCATTCTCGGCGTCGAGACCGGCGGCTGCCCGCATACCGCGATTCGCGAGGACGCGTCGATCAATCTCGAGGCGGTGGCCCGCCTGACGGCGGCCTTTCCGGACATCGAGATCGTCTTCGTCGAGTCCGGCGGCGACAATCTGGCGGCGACCTTCAGCCCCGAACTCTCCGACCTGACGATCTACGTCATCGACGTCGCCGCTGGCGAAAAGATCCCGCGCAAGGGCGGTCCGGGGATTACCAAGTCCGACCTGCTGGTGATCAACAAGACCGATCTGGCTGCGCTGGTCGGTGCCTCGCTGGAAGTCATGGACCGCGACAGCCGGCGCATGCGCGGTGCGCGGCCGTTCGTTTTCAGCAACATGAAGACCGGCGCGGGGCTGGCGGAGATCATCGCCTTCATCGAGTCGCGGGGCTTGCTGGGCGCGGCCTGAAGCGCGCCGCCGTGCGAGCGTTCACTCCGGCTTGCGGTAGATCGTCGGTCTGATTGCCGACAGCTGGTCGGTGATGCCGTGCAGCGATTCGGAATGGCCGACGATGAAATGGCCGCCCGGGAGTAGCCGCGGCAGGAGGTTGGCAACGACCTTGCGCTTGGTCGCGGTATCGAAGTAGATCATCACGTTGCGCACGAGAATGACGTCGAAGCTGCCGACAGCGGGGCTGATCGGCAGGGTCAGGTTGACCTGTGCGAAGCGTACCTGCTGGCGGATGCGCGGAGCGATGCGGAAAGTCGCCTCGTCGCCGCCTTCGCCGGGCAGGCAGTACTTGCGCCGACAGGCTTCGGGGATGCCCTCGTTGCGGTTGACCGGGTAACAGGCATTGCGCGCCCTGGCCAGCACCTGCGTACTGATGTCCGACCCGAAGACCTCCCAGGGGGTGTTGGGGAGCGCTTCGGCCAGCAGCATGGCGACGCTGTAGGCCTCTTCGCCGCTCGAACTGGCGGCGCTCCAGACGCGAAAGCTGCGTCTCTGTTGGCTGGCGAGAATTTCGTCGCGCAGGAAGTCGAAGTGGCGAGCTTCGCGGAAGAAGTAGGTTTCGTTGGTGGTCAGCAGGTCGACCATCGTCTGCTGCTCGTCCGGGTGCTGGCCGCTGCTGACCAGGCGATAGTAGTCGCCGAAGCTGCCGAGCTGGCGCTCGCGGAGACGCCGCTGCAAACGACCCACGAGAAGAATCTTCTTGCTGTCGGCCAGGTTGATGCCGGCGAGTCTGTAAATGAGTCGCTGGAAAAGGGCAAACTCCTGGTCGGTGATCGACGCCTGGTCCATCCATACCTCGTTAAGCTTTCGCCGTCAGGCGGCTGGGTCGCCGCTGGCGTTGATCGACGGTCGCCGGGCGGCGGTTGCCGGCCCGGTTCGCCCTGTCGGCTCGTCGGCAGCGCTCATCTGCGCCACATGCTCCACCATGACGACGGTTGTGGCAAGTCCTGCCGGTCATCGCAGCGCGTGTGCGGGCCGGGGGCGAAAGTCATGGTGCGATTCTTTGTCGAGCTATATCAGCGTGTTATAGAATGCGCGGTGTTTTCTTTTGCGATGGCCCTAAAGAAATGCCGTGAATTGTGCGTTATTCCTCTTGCTGGGCGCATTGCAGCAAGTATTCTCGTTTCATTCACAGCGGCTTGGCGACGATCAGCTGGCGGGGTGACGCTTGGCGTCAAGAGCCGCGGCCCTGTCGCCGTGGTTACGATCTGAGCATGGGTTGCGACGCCGGCAAGCGCGAGGGTTTCGTGGCCAGTGTCAATTCAACTATACTGTGGCGCGCTTTACGATACCCGTCAGCGCAGTGTCTTGGGGATTCGCCGCATTCCGTTTCCAGGCCGGCGGCTACAAAGGAGAGGGTCATGGTTTCACGCTTGCATCATCTTATCGGCGCCGCTTTGCGTTGGCTTGCGTTGGGCGCTGTCGGCGCACTTGTCGTGGGTTGCGCGGCCAATTTTCCGCCTGCTCCGGAGGTTGCCGCTTCACCGGATTATCGCTACCTTATCGGGCCTGGCGACAACGTGAATATCATCGTCTGGCGCAACCCCGAGCTTTCCCTGTCGGTTCCCGTACGTCCGGATGGAATGATTGCCGGTCCCTTGATCGAGGACATGCCGGCAATGGGCAAGACGCCGACGATGCTGGCGCGCGATATGGAGAAGGCTTTGGGGGTCTTCATCCGCGATCCGGTGGTGACCGTTGTGGTGACCGGTTTTGTCGGCAGCCAGAGCGAGCAGATTCGCGTTATCGGCGAGGCGTCCAAGCCGCAGGCCCTTCCGTACCGCCAGAAGATGACCCTGCTTGACGTGATGATTGCGGTTGGCGGCTTGACCGATTTTGCCGATGGCAACGGCGCGACGCTGCTGCGCGCTTCCGACGACAACAAACAGTACAGCGTTCGCCTGCACGATCTGATTCGCCGTGGCGATATTTCGGCCAATGTGGATGTCAAGCCCGGCGATGTGCTGATCATTCCGCAGAGCTGGTTCTGATGGTCGCCCGACGTTTCGCTTGTTTTCTGCTTTGACATTTTTCCTCGCCTGCCGATGACCGTGCACGATGCCGTCGGCAATCCTCAAACCGATACCGATAAAGTCTGAATCCCATGGATGAACTGCTTCGACAAGCGACAACGATATTGCTCGGCATGTGGAAGCGTCGCTGGCTGGGGATCATCGTCGCCTGGGTTGTTGGTCTGGCGAGTGTGGCGGCGGTGCTGGCAATACCTGACAAATACGAGGCTTCGGCACGAATCTTTGTCGACACGCAGTCGATCCTGCGGCCGCTGATGTCCGGCTTGGTGACGCAACCCAATATCGACCAGCAGGTGATGATGCTGAGCCGCACGCTGATTACGCGACCAAACGTGGAAAAGCTGATCCGCATGGCCGATCTCGACCTCGGCATCCAGTCGAAGGGCGAGCGCGATGCGCTGGCCGAGAACCTGATGTCGTCACTCAAGATCGCCAATACCTCGCGCGATAATATCTACACCATCAACTATCGCGACACCCAGCCAGAGCATGCGAAGCGGGTGGTGCAGTCGCTGGTTTCAATATTTGTCGAATCGAACCTCGGTGACGCGCGCAAGGACTCGGAGTCGGCGCGCAAGTTCATCGACGAACAGATCACCACCTACGAGAAGAAACTCGAGGAGGCGGAGGCCAGGCTGAAGGAGTTCAAGTTGCGCAACCTGGCAACGCAGAGTGCGGAGGGCAAGGACCACTTTGCCCAGATGAGCGAGACCGGTGCGCTCCTCGAACAGAGCAAACTCGCCTTGCGCGAGGCCGAGCAGTCGCACGAGGCGCTCAAGCGTCACATCCTCGGCGACGAGCCGGCCCTCCTGCCGGCGCCGGTGCAGGAGAATATTTCCGGCGTCTCGATTCCTGAGATCGACAGCCGACTCGACATCATGCAGCGCAACCTGGACGCCATGCTGCAGCGGTTCACGGAAAAGCATCCCGATGTGGTCAGTGCCCGCCGTCTGATCAAGGATCTCGAAGAGCAGAAGCGCGAAGAGATCAAGGCGCGGAGGAAGGTGGCGCAGGCCAGCCCCGCGACTTCGATGTCGACCAATCCGGTGCACCAGCAACTGGCCATTTCCGTATCCGAGGCGGAGGCGAATATTGCCGCCCTGCAGACCCGTGTCGCGGAGTATCAGGCGCGTTACGACCGCATGAAAGAGGCGGTCAAGTTGATGCCGCAGATCGAAGCCGAGTTCGCCCAGCTCAATCGTGATTACGAGATCAACAAGAATAACTACGAGCAACTGGTCAAGCGGCGTGAATCGGCCAACATGGGCAGCGAGATCAACAACACCGTTGGCGTCGATTTCCGTCTGATCGACCCGCCGCGTGTCTCGCCCAAGCCGGTCGCCCCGAACCGCACCCTGTTCCTGCCGCTGACTCTGCTGCTGGCCCTGGGTGCCGGCATCGCCGTGACCTTCGCCGCCAGTCAGGTTCGGCCGGTGTTCTTCGATTCGCGCTCGCTGCGGGAAACCTGTGGTCTGCCCCTTCTGGGAACCGTGTCCATGCTCACCAACGACGCGACGAAACGTAGCCAGCGCCGCGACTTGATCCGCTTTGCTGCGGCCTGCATCTCGCTGGTCGGCGCCTACGGTGCGGGGCTTCTCGCCTTGTTTCTTTTTTCCGTCCGTACTGCCTGAGGAAAAGCGATGAGCCTCATTGAACAAGCGGCCAAGCGTCTTGCACAGTTGCGCAGCGCGGGTGTGGAAGTCGGCGCCCCCGTCGCCGACGTCGAGCCAGCGCCTCCCGAAGCCGAGGCTGCCGCGCGTGTCGAGGCGGTTGCCGACCTCAAGCGCCAACGTGCCGAGATGTCGGCAAGCACGGCGCCGGTAGCCAACGCGCCGGCTTCGCGGCGTATCGAGCTCGACCTGCAGGCGCTGGCCACCAGCGGTCTGATCAGCCCGGATGCGCCACGCTCGCAGATCGCCGATCAGTATCGGGTGATCAAGCGGCCCTTGATTGCCAACGCCATGGGCAAGGGTGCGGCGCCGGTCAAGCGCGGCAACCTGATCATGGTCACCAGCGCGATTTCCGGAGAGGGAAAGAGCTTCTCGGCGATCAATCTGGCGATGAGCATCGCCATGGAGATGGACAACACCGTGATGCTGGTCGACGCCGACTTGCCGAAGCCCTCGGTGCTCAAGATGCTTGGTTTGCCGCCGTCGCGCGGCCTGCTCGACGTTCTGACCGACGACTCGGTCGAGTTCTCGCAGGTGTTGATGAAGACCAACGTCGAAACACTGACCATTCTGCCGAGCGGTACGCAGCACGCGCGGGCGACCGAACTCCTGGCCAGTGACGCGATGGTCGATCTGCTCGAGGAGATGGCCACACGCTATCCGGATCGGATCATCATCTTCGACTCGCCGCCGCTGTTGATGACGACAGAATCGCGCGTGCTGGCCACGCACATGGGACAGGTAGTGGTCGTGGTGAAGGCGGAAAGCACGGTTCGCAGTGACGTCAAGCACGCCCTGGCGGCGATTGAATCGTGCCCGGTAAAAATGATGCTGCTCAACCAGGCGCGCGGCAGCAGTCAGGATGGTTATGGCTACGGCTATGGCTACGGTTATGGCTACGGTTACGGCTACGGTTATGGTTCAGACGGTGCTTGAGGGCAAGGGGGGGGCTCCGCGCGGGCGGCGGCGCCTGGCTGTCGGCGATGGCCAGCTGCGCCAGGCCCGCGTGGTCGCACTGTTGCCGGTCGTCCTGGCCTGTGCCGCGACTCCCCTGCACGCCGAGAACTGGACAATCGTGCCGTCGATCGCGGTCAGCGAGACGCTGACCGACAATGTTTTCCTCTCCTCGTCGTCGAACAAGCAGGGCGATCTGGTGACCGGCATCACGCCGTCCATCTCGGTCAACGGACAGGGTGCGCGCGCCAACCTGCGTCTCGACTATGGTTATACCGAGCAACTCTATCTGCGCGAGAAGAGCCAGAGGAATCACCAGAACGCGCTGAACGCGGTCGGCACGCTCGAGGCCATCGAGGACTTCTTCTTCATCGACGCCACGGGACGGATTTCGCAGCAGTATCTCTCGGCATTCGGCGCCGTTTCACCGAGCAACGCCAACGTTGATAGAAACCGAACCGAGACGTCGAGTTACTCTCTCTCGCCCTACCTCAGGGGCAAGTTGCTGGGCTGGGCCGATTACCGCTTGCGTTACCAGGCGACAACGACCAGCTCGCAGTCAAACCTGGCGCCGGGGCTGAATTCCTATCAGTGGAGCGGTGGGCTGAACGGATCGACGCGCTGGAATCACATCACCTGGGCGCTGGATGCGAGCAGCCTGAAGAACGACTACGAGTTTGGTCGCGACTACGACGCCACCCGCTATGACGTGACCGTCGCCTACCGTTTCAATCCCCAGTTTCAGGTATCCCTGCTCGGCGGGCGCGAATCGAATGACTACGTTAGCCTGGACCAGCAGACGAATTTTACGCGCGGTGTCGGTTTTGACTGGACGCCGAGCACTCGTACGCGGCTCAACGCGATCGTGCGCAACCGCTTTTTCGGAACCGGCTGGGATATCAACTTCAGCCATCGGCGGCCACGGTCGATGCTCACTTTCCGTTCCAGCAAGGACGTGTCGCTGCAGCCACAAGGGGTGGGCAACACCGGCCAAGGCAATAACTACGATGCCTTCTATGCGATCATCGCCGCCACCAATCCGACGTTCACCCCGGCGCAGATCGGTGCGCAGACCGCGCAATTGCTGGTTGATCGAGGTATTCCGGCCGACAGCACGGTGGTCAATGGCTACCTCAACGATCGCCCCCAGGTGCAGAACCTGCAGCAGCTGACGGCAGCCCTGATGGGTTCCCGCAACACCGTTACCTTCACGGCGACGCGCAGCGAGCAGCAGGGTCTGAGTGTCATCAATGGCCTGACCGACGATTATTCAACGCGAGATCGCATTCTGCAGGTCGGCTACGGCATCATCTGGGCGCACCAATTGTCGGGCCTGTCGTCGCTCTCGCTGTCATTCAATCAGCAGCGGAGCAGCTCGTTCATCACCAGCTCGCCGGAAACCACCACCACCGGTGGATATCTGTTGCTGTCGACGCGCATCACGCCGAAGACCAGCGCCAACATCGGCGCCCGCCGGGTCATTTCCAGTGGCGTCACCAGCTATTCCGAGAACGCGCTGACCGGCGCACTTTCCCACAGTTTTTGATCGCTCTTCATGTACGAATCCTTCTACGGTTTGACCAGCAAGCCCTTCCAGCTCAACCCCGACCCAAGCTTTTATTACGCTTCCAAGCAGCATCGGCGGGCGATGGCCTACCTTGAATATGGCCTGAATCAGAACGAGGGCTTCATCGTTGTCACGGGCGAGATCGGTGCCGGAAAGACAACGATCGTACGCGGTCTGCTCAACGACCTGGATTCGGACAAGGTCGTTGCAGCGCAGCTGGTGAGCACTCAACTCGACGCCGAGGACACGCTGCGCATGGTCGCCGCGGCGTTTGGCGTTGGCGGCAAGAATGTCGGCAAATCGGAGCTGCTGCTGGCTCTGGAAGCTTTTCTGGTCGAGGTGACGGGCCAGGGGAAACGCTGTCTGCTGATCGTTGATGAAGCGCAGAACCTGACCCCGCGTGCGGTCGAGGAGCTGCGCATGCTGTCGAATTTCCAGTTTGGCACGCAGGCCCTGCTGCAGAGCTTCCTGATCGGGCAGCCGGAGTTTCGCAAGGTCATGCAGAGCCCGGAAATGAAGCAGTTGCGTCAGCGCGTGATCGCCGCCTGCCACATTGGGCCGATGGCTCAGGACGAAACGCAGGCGTACATCGAGCACCGCCTGAAGTGCGCCGGATCGCAAGGCTCACCGCATTTTGACGCGGGCGCCTTCGAGGCCATTTTCGTGGCCAGCGGCGGCATTCCGAGACGCATCAACGCGCACTGTGATCGCCTGCTGTTGTCCGGCTTCCTGGCCGGCAAGAGCGAGTTTAACCGTGCCGATGTCGAAGAGGTGGCCAAGGAACTCAAGGAAGAAACGCAATCGCAATCGGTCATCATGCCGAACAGCCCCGGCGAAGGCGGCGAGAGCGCGGCCCATCCGCCACTGACGGAGAGCGGCATTCTGGATATCGACCTGTCGCGCCTCGATCTCGACGCCAGTACCGCAGAACGTGCGTCGCGCGCCATTGCCGAGCTGAAGAGCGGCCAGGCCGAGCAGCGGATGATACGTATAGAGCGCAGCATGGTTCGTCTCGAACGCAGCAATGCAGCGGTTATTTCGCTGATTCAGCAACTGGTTGACGCGCTGCGGGTGAAACCATGAAGGAGAGTGATCTTGGCTGACCAGCAGTGGCCTGCCGATCTCGGCCCGGTCGTCTGCGTCGTTGGCGCGCGGCCCAATTTCATGAAGATGGCGCCGATCCTGCGTGCCTTGCGCGCTCACCAGCCGGCCGTTCCGGCCCTGCTCGTGCATACCGGCCAGCACTACGACAAGGACATGAACGACCGTCTGTTCGTCGACCTGCGCCTGCCGCATCCGGATATCAACCTGGAAGTCGGTTCGGGGACGCACGCCCTGCAGACGGCCGAAGTCATGAAACGTTTCGAGCCGGTACTGGACAGCCATCGGCCGGCGTGCGTTCTGGTGGTCGGCGACGTGAATTCGACGCTCGCCTGCTCGCTGGTCGCGGTCAAGAAAGACGTGCCGGTGGTGCATGTCGAAGCCGGCCTGCGCAGCCACGATCGCGCGATGCCCGAGGAAATCAATCGCCTGCTCACCGACCAGATTGCCGATCGCCTGTACACCACCGAGCGCAGCGCGCTGGCCAACCTGACACGCGAAGGGGTGGCCGAGGAGCGCGTACGCTTCGTCGGCAACGTGATGATCGACTCGCTGCTCTCGAATCTCGAGCTGGCGCACCCGCCAGCGCGAACGCTGGAAACGGCGGGCATCGACGCGGCGCTGCTCGACGACGCGAACGGCTACGGGGTAGTGACCCTGCACCGGCCCTCCAACGTCGACCGGGTCGACACGCTGCAGCCCCTGCTGGCGGTCCTGCGCGAGGTTTCCGAGCAGCTGCCGCTGGTTTTTGCCCTGCATCCGCGGACGCGCGCGAACATCGAACGTTTCGGCCTGGGCGAGCTGCTGCGTAGCCCGCGCATCGCCCTGCTACCCGCGCAGGGCTACCTGGAAATGCTCGGCCTGATGGCCGGAGCCAAGCTCGTCCTTTCCGATTCCGGTGGGCTGCAGGAGGAAAGCACCGCACTCGGCGTCCCCTGCCTGACGATCCGCGAAAACACCGAGCGTCCGATCACCATCGAGCAGGGCACCAATACCCTGGTCGGTTGCGATGCGCAGGCGATTCGCAAGGGGGTTGCCGAGATTCTTGCCGGCGCCGGCAAGCGCGGTCGCATCCCCGAGTTCTGGGATGGCCAGGCAGCGCCGAGAATCGTCGCAGACCTCGCCGCCTGGCTGCTCGCGCGGCACGCGTTGCGCGCCGCGTAACCAGGAGACAGGCACAAGATGCCCGGCCAGCCGATCACCAACGCGCTGACGATCGACGTCGAAGACTACTTTCAGGTCTCCGCGCTCGCCCCGTACATCCCGCGCGAGCTTTGGGATTCGCGCGAGTGCCGCGTCGAACGGAACGTCGAGCGAATTCTTCTGATGCTCGACGAAGGGCAGACGCGGGCGACCTTCTTCACCCTTGGCTGGGTCGCCGAGCGTTACCCGCAGCTGGTCCGTCGCATCGTCGCCGGCGGGCACGAGCTGGCCAGTCACGGTTACGGCCATCAGCGCGCCAGCGATCTCAGCGAAGCCGAGTTCTCGGCCGATATCGGCGCCGCCAAGAAGTTGCTGGAGGACATCTCCGGAGAAGAGGTCAAGGGCTATCGGGCGCCGAGTTTTTCCATCGGCGAAGCGAATCTCTGGGCCTTCGATTGCCTCGAACGTGCCGGCTATCGCTACAGTTCGAGCATCTATCCGATTCGCCACGACCACTACGGCATGCCCGATGCACCACGCTTCGCGCACCGCGTGCGCGCCGGACTGCTGGAACTGCCGGTGACCACGCTGCGCTACTTCGACCGTAACTGGCCGGCCAGTGGTGGCGGCTACTTCCGCCTGCTGCCGTATCCACTGTCGCGCTGGCTGCTGGCGAAAGTCAATCAACGCGATCGTCAGCCGGCGATCTTCTACTTTCATCCCTGGGAAATCGACGCCGACCAACCGCGCGTTACCGGTATCAGTGCGAAGACCCGCTTTCGTCATTACGTCAACCTGCGGCACACCGAAGGTCGGATCAAGCGCCTGCTCGGCGACTTCCGCTGGGGGCGAATGGACGAGATCTTTCTGGGCCCGGCCGCGCCGCCGCTGACAGTGAACTGATGGACACGAGAATCGAGGAAATCGCCAGGCTGGTCGCGGCCAGCGCGCCGCTGGTCGTCAAGACGCTGGATCCTGCCGACCGCGTCGCGGTTCGCCAGTGGGATGCTTTCGTCGCCGCCTGTCCGGAAGCCACCTTCTTTCACAAGTCGGGCTGGCAGCAGGTCCTCAAGGAGGTTTTCGCGCATCGTACGCATTTCCTCTACGCCGAGCGTTCCGGCGTGATCGAGGGCGTATTGCCGCTGGCCCAGGTCAAGAGCGTGCTTTTCGGCAATACCCTGGTCTCGCTGCCCTTTGCCGTCTATGGCGGCGTCGCAGCGAACAGCGTGGCGGCGGTCGAGGCGCTGGAAGGCGAAGCGCAGGCGATCGCCACGCGTCTCGGTGTCGACCACCTGGAACTGCGCAACCTGCGCCACCGTCATCCGGACTGGCCGCTGCAGGATCTCTACGTGCGCTTCCGCAAGCCACTCGAACCCGCGGTCGACGACAACCTGCTGGCCATCCCGCGCAAGCAGCGGGCGATGGTTCGCAAGGGGATCAAGAACGGCTTGCGCAGCGAGATCGACCAGGATCTGGGGCGCTTCTTCGCGCTCTACGCCGACAACGTTCATCGCCACGGGACGCCGGCACTCCCCCGGCGCTACTTCGAGACCTTGCAGCGCGTCTTCGCTGCCGACTGCGAGGCGCTCACCGTGGTGGACGACAACGGTCGGCCGCTGAGTGTCGTGTTGAGTTTCTATTTTCGCGACGAAGTCCTGCCGTACTACGCCGGCGACGACGTCTCGGCGCGCCAGCTGGCGGCCAACGATTTCAAGTACTGGGAGTTGATGCGCCGCTCCTGCGAGCGCGGGCTGAAGATTTTCGACTATGGCCGTAGCAAGCAGGGTACCGGCTCGTATTCCTTCAAGAAGAACTGGGGCTTCGAGCCGCAACCGCTGTTTTATGAGCATCGCCTGTACCGCCGCGATTCCATCCCGCAAAACAACCCCTCCAACGCCAAGTACCAAATGCTGATCAAGACCTGGCGGCGCATGCCGATTGGCCTCGCCAACTGGCTTGGGCCATTCATCGTGCGCAACCTGGGTTAGCCGTTCCGGGGAAGCGGTGCTGCGCTGCGTACGCGCCGCGACGACCGCTGACCTCGACGCCTTCGATGCCTTCGATGACTCCTGAGTGTTCCTGCCTGTTGAAAGCCACTCCATGAACCAAGCCGAACCGCGTCCGACCTCCCCTGCAGCAGATCCGGCCTGGCGCGTTGCTCTCCCCGCCCTGATTCTGACCCTGCTCGTGATTCTGCTGCTCTTTCGCGAGACGGCGCTGGCCATGGCCGCTATCTGGGAGCGTTCGGATACCTATGCGCACGGTTTCATCGTGCCGCCGATCACCTTGTGGCTGATCTGGCGGATACGTTCCAGTCTCGCCGTCTTGGTGCCCAGGTACAGCTTTCTGGCGGTGCTCCTGTTTGCCGGCGCCGGCTTTGTCTGGCTGCTGGGAGAGGTGGCTGCAGTCAATGCGCTTTCCCAGTTTGCGTTGGTGGCGATGCTGATTCTGGCCGTACCTGCGGTCCTCGGCTGGGGAGTCGCACGGCGGGTTGCCTTTCCGCTGCTCTACCTCTTCTTCGCGGTGCCCTTTGGCGACTTTGCGATGCCCATGCTTATGGAATGGACGGCGCACTTCACCATTCTCGGCTTGCGCGTCTCGGGCATTCCCGTGCATGCCGAAGGCCTGCGCTTCGTCATCCCCAGCGGCAGCTGGTCGGTGGTCGAGGCCTGTAGTGGCGTTCGCTATCTGATCGCTTCGGTGACCGTCGGGACGCTGTTCGCCTACCTCACCTATCGCTCGCTGGCGCGGCGCCTGGTTTTCGTTCTGGTTTCCTTCCTGGTTCCGATCGTCGCCAACTGGATGCGGGCCTACATGATCGTCATGATCGGCCATCTGTCGGGGAACAAGCTGGCGGTCGGCGTCGACCATCTGATCTACGGCTGGGCGTTCTTCGGTATCGTCATTCTGGCCATGTTCTGGATCGGCGCGCGCTGGCGTGAGGATGAGTTGGAGGTTCAGCCACCGGCGACGCCACTGTCCACGGCGCCCGCCGTCGCGGCGACGTCGGCGTCGCTGGCCGCCGCGCTGGCTACCGTCCTGGTGGCGGGCTTGTGGACCTTCGCGCAATGGCAGATCGACGGGCGTCGTGCGCCGCAGATCGGCCAGACCGCAGCGCTCGGCGCGATCGCTGGCTGGCAGGTGACGGACCCCGGTGTGCACGCCTGGCAGCCGAGCTTCGAGAACTACGCGGCGAGCACACTTGCCACCTTCGCCAAGGACGGTCGCGAGGTCGGCGTCTTCCTCGCCTATTACCGCAACCAGGACGAGCAGCGCAAACTGGTCAGTTCCAACAACGCACTGGTCAGAAGCGACGATTCGCAATGGGTCGTGGTGGGCCACGGGACGCGGGAGGTCTCGTTCAACGGGCAGGACATAAAGGTGCGCACAGCCTTGTTGCGCGGACACCCGCCGGCACGGATGATCGTCTGGCAATGGTACTGGGTCAACGGGCGCTGGACGGCCAGCGACGCCATGGCCAAGGCCTACCTTGCCCTGTCGCGCCTGACCGGCAATGGCGATGACTCCGCGCTGATCGTCCTGTACACGCCGCTCGACGGCGCCGGAGCCGGGGCCGGCGAGGCCTCGCTCGATGACTTCGTGCGCAGCGCCGGACCGGCAGTCGATGCCGCACTTCGGCAGACCATGGACGCTCAGTGAGGCACGCCGCGGACCCGCGTCCGCTGGTCGCGCATGTGGTCTTCCGTTTCGACGTCGGTGGTCTCGAGAATGGTGTCGTCAATCTGATCAACCACATGCCGAGCGAGGCGTATCGTCACGCGGTGATTTCCCTGACCGAGATCACCGATTTCAAGCGGCGCATCGTTCGCGACGATGTCAGCTTCATTGCCCTGGCCAAACCGCCCGGTCACACGCTGTGGATCTACCCGCAGCTGTGGCGGCTGTTGCGCCGTTTGCGTCCGGCCATCGTGCACAGTCGCAACCTCGCGGCGCTGGAGGTGAGCGTCCCGGCCTGGGCGGCAGGCGTGCCGGTGCGCATCCATGGCGAGCACGGCCGCGATATCGGCGACCTCGACGGTTTGAACCGGAAAAACCAGTGGCTGCGCCGCTTTTATCGCCCATTCGTGAGCCATTACATAGCGCTGTCGCGTGATCTCGAGGATTATCTGACTTTGCGGGTCGGCATGCCGCCGGCCCGCGTTGCGCAGATATACAACGGCGTCGACGTGCAGCGGTTTCATCCGCTCGCTCAGCGCCAGGCGATTGCCGGCTGCCCGTTTACCGACCCGGGATGCTGGCTGGTCGGTAGCGTGGGGCGTATGCAGCAGGTCAAGGATCAGACGACATTGGCGCAGGCTTTCATCCGGGTGCTGGCCACCTTTCCCGAGCTGAGGAAGCGTCTGCGCCTGGTGATGATCGGCGAGGGCCCGTTGCGCGCGCAGGCGCAGGCGATGCTCGAAGAGGCCGGCGTGGCAGAGCTGGCGTGGTTGCCCGGGCAACGTGACGATATTGCGGAAATCCTGCGCGGCCTGGACTGCTTCGTCCTGCCCTCACTGGCCGAAGGGATCTCGAATACCATCCTCGAAGCGATGGCCAGCGGCCTGCCGGTGATCGCCACTGATGTCGGCGGCAACGCCGAGCTGATCGAAGCGGGCCGTTCCGGCGAACTGGTCGCGGTTTCCGATCCGCAGGCGATGGCCGAGCAGATCGCCCGCTACGCGCAGGATGCGCCGCAGGCACGTGCCGCCGGCGTGGCGGGGCGGGCCAGGGTGGAAAATGAATTCAGCCTGCAGGCGATGAGCCGAAGTTACCAGAATCTCTACGACCGGCTGCTGAGCGCGCGTGCCGGTCAGGTGGGCGGCAAGGCTTTGCTGCACCCCTAGGCGAAAACCCCAATAAGAGCGACAAGGAAACTGACCCAAGAATATGTGCGGAATAACCGGAATTTTTGATACCCGTGGCCGGCGTGACATCGATCGCCGCGTGCTCTCGCGAATGAACGAGTCGCAACACCATCGTGGCCCCGACGAGGGTGGCCTGCACGTGGAGCCGGGCGTCGGCCTGGGCCATCGCCGGCTGTCGATCATCGACCTGTCCACCGGGCAGCAGCCGCTCTACAACGAGGATCAGAGCGTCTGCGTGGTGTTCAACGGCGAAATCTACAACTACCAGGAACTGATCCCCGAACTGCAGGCACTGGGCCACGTCTTCCACACGCGCAGCGATACCGAGGTCATTGTCCACGCCTGGGAAGCCTGGGGCGAAGACTGCGTGCACCGCTTTCGCGGCATGTTTGCCTTTGCGCTCTGGGATCGCAATCGCGAGACGCTGTTCCTGGCGCGCGACCGGCTGGCCGTCAAGCCGCTCTTCTACGCCTTGCTCGCCGACGGCAGCTTCCTCTTCGGCTCCGAGCTCAAGTCGCTGCTCGCGCACGGTGGACTGGCGCGCGATATCGATCCGCTGGCCGTCGAGGAGTACTTCGCCCTCGGCTACGTCGCCGAACCCCGGACGATCTTTCGTCAGGCCCGGAAGCTGCCGCCGGCGCACATGCTCAGCGTCCGCCGCGGGCAGCCGCTGGCCGAGCCGAAAGCCTACTGGGACGTGCGCTTCAGCCTCGATCAGCCGGTGGACGTCGAGGACGCCTGCGCGCAACTCAACGACAGGCTGCGCGAGTCGATTCGCCTGCGCATGATCTCGGAAGTGCCGCTTGGCGCTTTCCTGTCCGGCGGCGTCGATTCGAGTGCCGTCGTCGCGGTGATGGCCGGGCTGTCGGCCGAGCCGGTCAATACCTGCTCGATTGCCTTCGACGACCCGGCCTTCAACGAAGCCGCCTTCGCCCAGCAGGTGGCCGACCGCTACCGCACCAACCACCACTGCGAGATGGTCGCCAGCGACGATTTCGATCTCATCGACACCCTGGCCCGGCTGTACGACGAACCCTATGCCGACAGCTCGGCGATCCCCACCTACCGCGTTTGCCAGTTGGCGCGCAAGCACGTGACGGTGGCGCTTTCGGGCGACGGCGGCGACGAGACCTTCGGCGGTTACCGGCGTTACCGAATGCACCTGATGGAAGAGCGGCTGCGTGCGGCGCTGCCGCACGGCGTGCGCCGGCGCATCTTTGGCCTCCTCGGGCGGGTCTATCCGAAAGCCGACTGGGCGCCGCGCATGTTCCGCGCCAAGACCACTTTCGAAGGCATGGCCCGAACTTCGGTCGAAGCCTATTTTCATTCCGTGTCGATCCTGCGCGGGCCGATGCGCACGCAGCTGTTCAGCGCCGCCTTCCGGCGCGAACTGGCCGGCTACAGTGCCGAGGAAGTCTTTCGCACCCATGCCGGAAAGGCCGGCACCGACGATCCGCTGGCGCTGATCCAGTACCTCGACCTGAAGACCTACCTGGTCGGCGACATCAACACCAAGGTCGACCGCGCCAGCATGGCGCACTCGCTCGAGGTGCGCGAGCCGCTGATGGATCACGAACTGGTCGAATGGATGGCGACACAGTCCTCTTCACTCAAGGTGCGCGGGCAGGAAGGCAAGTTCCTGCTCAAGAAGGCGCTCGAGCCCAGCCTGCCGCAGGACATCCTCTATCGCCCGAAAATGGGCTTTGCCGTTCCCCTGGCACGCTGGTTCCGCGGTCCATTGCGCGAACGCGTCCGCGAGGCGGTGCTCGGTGCGCGCCTGGCCGAAACCGGCTGGTTCAACCAGGACTATCTGCGCCATCTCGTCGATGCCCACCAGTCGGGAGTGCGCGACTACAGCTCGCCGCTGTGGACGGTGCTGATGTTCGAAGCCTTCCTGCGCAATGTGCTCGACGCGCCGGTGAGCGATCCGGCGCTGGTCACGGGTCTGCAGGCACCGGCATGAGCTTGCGCATCCTGCACGTCTTCGACCATTCGCTGCCACTGCACAGCGGCTACAGCTTTCGCTCGCTGGCCATCCTGCGCGAACAGCGCGCGCTCGGCTGGCAGACCGTCCATCTCACGACACCCAAGCAGGGCGCCGGCCCGGCGCTGCACGAGGAGGTCGACGGCTGGTCTTTCCAGCGCACGCCGAGCGTCGAGGGCGCTGGCCTGCTGGCCCAGATGCGCCTGACCGCAGCCCGCCTCGATCAGCTCATCGGGGAGACCCGGCCGGACCTGATCCACGCCCATTCGCCGGTGCTCAACGCCTTGCCGAGTCTCTGGGTCGGACGTCGTCGGCGGCTGCCGGTGGTCTATGAAATGCGCGCCTCGTGGGAGGATGCGGCGGTCGATCACGGCACGACGGTGGAGGGCAGTCTGCGTTATCGTGCGTCGCGTGCCCTGGAGAGCCTGGCCCTGCGCCGCGCCGATCAGGTAACGACGATCTGCGAAGGGCTGCGCCGCGACATCGCCGGGCGCGGTATCGCGGCCGAGCGCATCACGGTGATCCCCAATGCGGTCGATGTTGGCCTGTTTCAGTTCGCTGTCCAGGCCGATGCCACGCTACGCCACTCGCTGGGACTCGACGGCGCGACGGTGCTCGGCTTTGCCGGCTCGTTCTACGGCTATGAAGGTCTCGATCTGCTGATCGAGGCGGCCCGCCAGATGCTTCCCCGGCATCCGCAGCTGCGTCTGCTGCTCGTCGGTGGCGGCCCGCAGGAGGCCAATCTGAAGGCGCAGGCGCTGGCCGCCGGGCTGCACGATCGCGTCATCTTTACCGGCCGCGTCGCGCATGCCGACGTGCAACGCTATTATGAGCTGATCGACGTGCTCGCCTATCCGCGCCTGCCGATCCGGCTGACCGAGCTGGTCACCCCGCTGAAGCCCCTGGAGGCGATGGCGCAGGGACGGATGTTCGTCGCTTCCGACGTCGGCGGTCACCGCGAGCTGGTGCGCCACGGCGAGACCGGCTTCCTCTTTCCGGCCGGCGATCCCGCGGCGCTGGCGGCGGCGCTCGATGACCTTCTCGCCAAACGCTCGCAGTGGCCGCAGATTGCCGCCCAGGCGCGCCGCTTTGTCGAGGTCGAACGGACCTGGGCGAGCAGCGTTGCCCGCTATCGGGAGGTCTACCGCCGGGCGCTGGCCGGCGCTGGACGCGCTCAGTCCGCTCCAGCCATCTGACTCGGAGTCGCCATAGTGTGTGGTATTCACGGTATCTATCGTTTTGACGGCCTGAGTGTCGAGCCGCGCATGCTGTCGAGCATGGGCGATCGTATCCGGCACCGCGGTCCCGACGACGAAGGCAGTCACGTCGATGGCCCCTGCGGGATCGGCATGCGCCGCTTGTCGATCATCGACCTGGCGGGTGGTCACCAGCCGCTGTCGAATGCCGACGGCACCCTGTGGCTGGTGTGCAACGGCGAAATCTACAACTTCCGCGAGTTGCGCAGCGAGCTGCAGGGCAAGGGCTATCGCTTCAAGACCGGATCCGATTCCGAGGTCCTCCTGCACCTCTACGATGCGGAGGGCGACGACTTCGTTCTCCGCCTCAACGGGATGTTCGACTTCGCGCTCTGGGATGCGCGCCGGCGGCGCTTGCTGATCGGTCGTGACCGGCTCGGCGTGAAGCCGCTGTACGTCCTGCAGGACTGGCAGCGCCTGGCCTTCGCCAGTGAAGCCAAGGCGCTGCTGGCCTTGCCCGGGGTGAGCGCCGAACTCAACCGCGAGGTCGTCGCCGATTACCTGCATCTGGGCTACGTCGCGGCGCCCGGCTGCATCTTCAAGGGAATCCGCAAGCTGCCGCCGGCCACCCTGCTCGCCGTCGAGGACGGTGAAGTGCGCGAGTGGCGCTACTGGCGTCTGCCCGAGGAGATCGTCAGCGACCTTTCCGAGAGCCAGTGGATCGAGCGCGTCCAGGTCCAGCTCGACGAGTCGGTGCGCATGCAGATGGTCAGCGACGTGCCGATCGGTGCCTTTCTCTCCGGCGGCGTCGACTCGAGCGCCGTGGTCGGCTTGATGGCTCGCCATTCCGAGCAACCGATCCGCACCTACGCCATCGGTTTTTCCGGCGGCGAAGCCGAGGCGCTGTACAACGAGCTGCCCTATGCGCGCCAGGTGGCCAAGCTGTTCGCCACCAACCATCGCGAGATCGTCGTCCAGCCCGACGTCGTTGCCCTCTTGCCCAAGCTGCTCTGGCACATGGACGAACCGCTGTCGGATACCGCTTTCATCACCACCTATCTGGTTTCCGCGTTTGCCCGCGAGGACGTCAAGGTGATCCTCTCGGGCGTCGGCGGCGACGAGCTCTTTGGCGGTTACCGACGCTATCTCGGTGGCCACTACGCGAGGCGCTATCGCCGCTGGCCGGGCTGGTTGCGGCGCATGGCGAGCTACGCTGCGCGGCGCCTGCCGACCGACCGGCATTCCGGCCTGCTGAACAATCTGCGCCTGGCCAAGGGTTTCATGGCCAGCGCCGAAATGAGTTCCGACGAACGCTATCGGAGCTACCTGCAGGTCCTCAGTCGCCGTCACGTTTCCGCCTTGTTGCTCGAGGAGTCGGCGGCCGGTCCCTCGGACAGCCTGGCGCGCGCTTTCGCGGCGGCCGGCAACGAGGACGAGCTGAACCGGATGTTTGCCGTCGATGCCGAGACGCAGCTCCCCGACGACCTCCTGCTGCTGACCGACAAGATGAGCATGGCGGTCTCGCTCGAATGCCGGGTGCCGCTGCTCGACCATCAACTGGTCGAGCTGGCGGCGGCCATGCCGGCTGCGATCAAGGTTCGTGACGGTCGCCTCAAACACCTGCTCAAGGCGTCGCTCGCCGACCTGCTGCCGGACGAGATCCTCAACCGCAAGAAGCGTGGCTTCGGCACGCCGATGGGCGCCTGGCTGAAGCGTGAGCTGGCTCCCCTGCTGAAGCGGCTGCTCGCCGCCGACGTGGTGCAGGCGCGCGGCCTGTTCAATCAGGGGGTGGTCAATCGGCTGATCGCCGATCATCAGGCCAACCGCATCGATGGTACCGACATCCTGCTGGCGATGATGAATCTGGAAATCTGGAGCCGGATATTCCTCGATCGTCGCGATCCCGCCGATGTCGCCGAAGAACTCAAGAGCTACGTTGCATGAACATCCTCTATATCTGTCACCGCTTTCCGTTTCCGCCCAAGCGTGGCGGCAAGATCCGACCCTTCAACATGATTCGCCACCTGTCGGCGAGTGGCCACCGCGTCACCGTCTGCTCGCTCGCGCGCTCGCCGGAGGAGGCTGCGGAAGGGCAGGGGATCGCCGCCCATTGCGCGGCTTTCGAAGTGGCGCAGGTGTCCGGTCCGCTGCAGGCGCTGCGCATGGTCGCCCGGTTGCCGCTGGCGACGCCTTCGTCGATGGGTTTCTTTTTCTCGCCGTCCCTGCAGGCGAGCGTGCAGCGACTGCTCGGCGCGCAGAAATGGGATCTGATTTTCGTTCATTGCTCGTCCGTCGCCCAGTATGTGGAGCAGGTTCGCGACGTGCCGAAGATTCTCGACTTCGGCGACATGGACTCGCAGAAGTGGCTCGAGTACGCCAATTACAAGCCTTTCCCGCTGTCGCTTGGCTATCGCCTCGAGGGCACCAAGATGCTCGCTGCCGAGAAGCGTCTGGCGCAGCGCTTCGACCTGTGTACGGCGACCACGCGTGCCGAGTGGGAGACCCTCGAAAGCTATCGCACCGGTGTGCCTACGGACTGGTTTCCGAACGGCGTTGACGCCGATTTCTTCTGCCCGACCGACGAGGCCTACGACGCCGACACGCTGAGCTTCATCGGGCGCATGGACTACTACCCGAATCAGGAGTGCATGGCGCGCTTCTGCACGCAGATCTGGCCAGCACTGAAGTCGCGCCGGCCGCAGCTCAAGCTGCTCATCGTCGGCGCCGATCCGTCTCCCGAGATGCGCAAGCTCGGCGACCTGCCCGGGGTCACGGTCACCGGCTCGGTGCCGGACGTGCGTCCCTTCGTGCGGCGCTCGGCGTTGATGGTCGCGCCGCTGAACATCGCCCGCGGCACGCAGAACAAGATTCTCGAGGCCATGGCCATGGGCGTGCCGGTGGTCACCAGCCGCGTCGCTGCCGGTGGTGTCGATGCCGAGTCCGTGACACACTTCCTTGTCGCGGATACTCCCCAGGAATATTCTGACGCCATCCTGCGGATCCTGGATGATCCGGCGGAACGGCAGCGATTGGCGCTCGCCGGGCGGCAGCGCATGCTGAGCAATCATGCCTGGCCGCACTCGATGGAGAGGCTCGATCGGATCATCGATCGCGGCGTCGGGAACTTTTGGGAAAGCAAAGGAAAACTCGCATGAAGATCAGCATTTTCGGTTTGGGCTACGTTGGGGCTGTCTCGCTGGCGTGTCTGACGCGCGACGGCCATGAGGTGATCGGCGTCGATATCGACGCCACCAAGCTCGATCTGATCATGGCCGGAAAAACGCCGGTGGTCGAAGAGGGGATGGTCGACCTGATGGCCGCCGCCGCGGCCAGCGGCCGCGTCGCGGTGACCACAGACGCCCAGCGCGCAGTGCTCGAGAGCGAGATTTCCCTGGTCTGCGTCGGTACGCCTTCGGCCGCCAACGGCAGCCAGGATCAGGGCGCAATCCTGCGCCTGGCGGAAGAAATGGGGCGGGCGATTGCCGGCAAGAGCGCGCCGCACATCGTCGTCCTGCGTTCGACGCTGGTCCCGGGTACGGTCGAGGATGTCCTGCGTCCGATCATCGAGAAGCATTCGGGCAAGAAGGACGGTGAAGGCTTCTTCCTCTGCTTCCAGCCCGAGTTCCTGCGTGAGGGGTCGTCGATTCGCGACTACGACAAGCCGCCGTTCACCGTCGTCGGCGCCAATCATGCCTACCCCGTCGAGCGCCTGCGCGAGCTCTTCGGCAAGCTGCCGTGCCGCTTCATCGAGACCTCGGTGCGCTCGGCGGAGATGATGAAGTATTGCTGCAACAACTTTCACGCCCTCAAGATCACCTTCGCCAACGAAACCGCGCGGCTCTGCGAAGCCCTGGGCGTCGATCCTTTCGAGGTCATGGACCTGATCTGCCAGGACCACCAGCTCAATATCTCGCCGGCCTATCTGAAGCCCGGATTCGCTTTCGGCGGTTCGTGTCTGCCGAAGGACCTGCGCGCCACCACCTATCTGGCGAAGATGCACGACGTCGAGATTCCCATGCTGGCCGGCATCATGCAGTCGAATCGCAATCACCTCGACCTGGCGCTGCGCAAGCTGCTGGCGCTCGGCAAGCGCAGGATCGGTTTCGTCGGCCTGTCGTTCAAGACCGGCACCGACGACCTGCGCGAGAGCCCGCTGGTGACGCTGGCCGAACAGCTGATCGGCAAGGGAATGCAACTCACGATCTACGATCCCGAAGTCCACCTGGCCAGCCTCCTGGGCGCCAACCGCAGCTTCATCGAGCGTCACCTGCCGCACATCGGCGAGATGATGCGCGCCGATCTGGAAGGGGTCATCGCCGAGTCCGAGGTGTTGGTCGTCGGGCTGTCGACGCCCGAAGTCGCCGCGACGCTGGCTCGATTGTGCCGTCCCGAGCAGGTGTTGCTCGATCTGGTCAATCTGCCCCGGGGCGAAGCGATCGCCGCCCGGGTCGATGGCCTCTGCTGGTAGGAGCCGCGAGCGTGTCGGACGCTGTTCGCTTCTGGCGGCGCGGGGTGTGGGTCAGCCTGGCCGCCTTGCTGCTGGCCTTGCTGTCGCTGGCCCCCTACTTCACCAGTTCGACCGAAATGGTGCGCATGCGGCACGCCCTCCTGCTCGCCGATTCCGGCGCTCGTGGCCATGGCGGTGAAAGCGACTTCAACTGGACGCCGGCGAACGTTCCGGCCGACTTCATGCTCGAGCGCGGGGCACCCTACCCGGAGTTTGCCGACGTCGTCGATCGTCTTGGTCTGAAGGAGATGTCTTCGGACTGGGAGCGGGTGCTGGCCATCAGCCGGCACCTGCTCGGCTCGAGCCCGGTCCTGTCGGGCGGCGCGATTCAGGCGGACCTGCGGCAAACCCACCGCAGCATCGTCACCCAGGGACAAGGCTACTGCGGCGATTTCGTGCGCGCTTTCGTCGGGCTGGCCATCGCTGCCGGCCTTCCGGTACGCGCCTGGGCCTTTTCCTTCGACGGTTTCGGTGGCCATGGCCACATCTGGCCGGAGATCTGGAACCGGCAACTGGGTCGCTGGCAACTGGTGGGCATCTTCAACAACAACTACTTCCTTGGCCCGGAGGGCGTGCCGCTGTCGGCGCTCGAATTTCGCCGGGCGCTGCGCGAAGACCCCTCGTCATTGCGCATTGCGCGACTGGACCCCGCCGCACGACCCGGCTTCGTCATCGAGGAGAAAGCCTGGGACTACTATCGGCAAGGCCTCGGCCAGTGGTACATGGTATGGGGCAACAACGTCTTCTCGTACGACCGCGCGCCGCTGGTGCGCACCTTCGGAAGCGTCTCGCGATCGCTCGAGCAACTCGGTGGCATCGCGCAGGGGGTGTATCCGCCGATCAGAGTCCTCGAGGAGCCGGGCAATCGTCTGCTCGTCGAGGCTTTGCAGCGTGTGCGCGTGCACCTGTGGATCGTTGGCGGTCTGGTGATCGCTGCGCTGCTGGCGCTGCTCGTCTCGCTGCTCGGTTGCCGCCAGGCCCGCCGTTCCTCGTTGCCGGCGCCACGCGGGAGCGTGACGGGAAGCGGCGAAAGCCGGCCCGCTGGCGAGGCCGGTCAGCGGCGGACGTCCACCGCGCTGCCTGGTGCGCTGCAGCCACACCTGGTGGTGTTGACCAACCTCTTTCCCCACAGTGGCACCCCCGGCGCGGGCATGTTCATCCGGGCGCGCATGTTTCGTGTCGCCGCCGAGCTGCCGATGACCGTCGTCGTCCCGGTTCCGTGGTTCCCGCTGCAGGGGCTGATTCGCTGCTTCGTTCCGAACTACCGCCCACCGGCACCGCGAGCCGAGGTGCAGGAGGGTGTCCGCATCCTGCTGCCACGCTATTTTTCGCTGCCTGGCCTGTTCCGCGGGCTGGATAGTTTCTTTATCGCGCTCGGCTGCCTGCGGCTCGTGCAGCGGCTCACGCGAGAGTCTCCCGTGAACATCATCGATGCCCATTTCGCCTACCCTTGCGGGCACGCCGCGGTGCTTCTCGGTCGATGGCTCGGCCTGCCGGTGACGATTACCATGCGCGGCAGCGAAGTCTCGCTTTCGGCGGATCCGGTACGGCGCCGGAAAATCGTCGCCGCGCTGAATGGCGCGTCGCGCGTGTTCTCGGTGTCCGACTCGCTGCGTCGGCATGCCGGAGAGCTGGGGGCCGACACGAACCGCATCCGCGTCGTCGGCAATGGCGTCGACCTGGCCTGCTTCTTCCCCGAAGAGCAAGCCGCCGCGCGCAGCCGGCTGGGTCTTCCGCTCGATGCGCCGGTGCTGGTATCGGCCGGAGGCCTGGTTGAACGCAAGGGTTTTCACCGCGTGATCGACTGCCTGCCTGCCTTGCGCGAGCGCTTTCCCGGCTTGCGCTACCTGGTGGTTGGCGGGCCGAGCCCGGAAGGCGATATCGGTGCGCGCCTGAAACAACAGGTGGCGTCGCTCGGCCTGGACGGCGTCGTCCATTTCCTCGGTGCCTTGCCGGCGGCCGAATTGCGCTGGCCGCTATCGGCGGCCGATGTCTTCGTGCTCGCCACGAGCAACGAGGGCTGGGCCAACGTCTTCCTCGAGGCGATGGCCTGCGGCTTGCCGGTGGTGACCACCGACGTCGGCGGCAACGCGGAAGTGGTGAGCGCTCCGCATCTGGGAAGCATCGTGCCCTTCGCCGACGCCGGGGCGCTGACGCAGGCACTGGCGGAGGCGCTGGATCGCGATTGGGACCGTCAGCGGATTCGTGACTATGCAGCGGCGAATACATGGGACAGTCGCGTCGCCGTCCTGGTGACGGAGTTTCGCGCCCTGGCGCGCTCCGTGCCGGCCGCCGTCGGGGCGAGCAGCCGACGGCTGGAAACGAATGGCTGAGCCTTGCCGTCGCTGCGCATCCTGCCTGTGGCTGGCGATGGCGTGCCGCAGGGTGCACGACACCGTCGTCGTCAGGAGGCGAGCTTGAGCTTGTATACGGCAATCTGTTCGCGCTTCCTGTTTCCGCTGCACGAGCGGATCAAGGGACACGCGTCGCTGGCCCTGCGCGTGCGCCTGGAAGAAAGCCAGTGGTGGTCTGCGGAGCAGCTCGCCGACCAACGCGACCGGCGCCTGCGCGAGTTCCTGGTCGACATTGGGCAGCGCGTTCCCTATTACCGCGAGATCTTCCGGCAACGCGGCTTCGACCCGCAGTCGCTACGCTCAAGCGACGCCCTGACCGCGTTGCCGTTACTCGACAAGCCGGACATCCGGGCCAACGTCGAGCGCCTCAAGGCCGACGGGCACGGCCCGCTGACGCGCTACAACACCGGCGGGTCGTCGGGCGAGCCGCTGATCTTCTTCATGGGCAAGGGGCGCAAGAGTCACGACGTGGCGGCCAAGTGGCGGGCAACCCGCTGGTGGGACGTGGACATCGGTGACAGCGAGCTGGTGGTCTGGGGTAGCCCGGTCGAACTGGGCGCGCAGGACCGCATCCGTCGCCTGCGCGACGGGCTCATGCGCAGCCACCTGTTACCCGCCTTCGAAATGTCCCCGGCCAACCTCGATCGTTTCGTGGCTACCATCCGTGCGACTCGTCCGGCGATGCTTTTCGGTTACCCGTCGAGCCTTTCGCTGATTGCCATGCACGCTCGTGAGAAGAAGGTCGACATGAGCAGCCTGGGAATCAAGGTCGCTTTCGTGACCTCCGAAAAACTCTACGACGAGCAGCGGGCGGTGATCAGCGAGGTCTTTGGCTGTCCCGTGGCCAACGGCTACGGCGCCCGCGACGCGGGTTTCATCGCCCACGAGTGCCCGTCGGGCAGCTTGCACATCAGCGCCGAGGACATCATCGTCGAGACTGTTCGTCCGGACGGCACGCGCAGCGCGCGCGGCGAGGCTGGCGAAATCGTCGTCACCCACCTCGGGACGGCCGATTTCCCCTTTGTTCGCTACCGCACCGGCGACGTCGGTATCGTCGGCGACAGGCCTTGTCCCTGTGGCCGCGGGCTGCCGGTGCTCGAAGAGGTGCAGGGCCGGACCACCGACTTCGTCGTCGCCCAGGACGGCACGGTGATGCACGGCCTGGCTCTGATCTACACCGTCCGCGACCTGCCCGGCGTCGAACGTTTCCGCATCGAGCAGATATCGATCGACCAGACGGTCGTCAAGCTGGTCACCGGGCCCGCTTTTGACCCTGCCGGCGAGGAGCGGATCATCCGGGATTTCAAGGGACGCCTGGGCGCCAGGGTCGATGTCCGGGTCGAGCGAGTCGCCGCGATCGCCAACGAGTCGTCCGGGAAGTTCCGCTACGTCATCAGCCGGGTCAAGGCCGGCATGCCAGTGCAGGAGGCGAGTCGTGCGTGACCTCGTGATCACGGCAATCGTCATTGGCCTGCTGCCATTCATTCTGCGCAGTCCCCGTCTCGGCGCCTATGTCTGGGCGTGGATTTCAATGATGATTCCGCACCGCGCCGCCTACGGCTTTGCACGCACGATGCCCTTCGGCCAGATGGTGGCGATCGCCACGCTGGTCGCCTTCCTCTTTTCGAAGGAGCGCCGTCCGTTCCCGGTGAACGCCGTGACGGTGGTCTACCTGGCCTTGATTTTCTGGATGACCATCACCAGCTTCTTCGCCATCAACGCGCCGCAGGTGGTTCTCGACCGCTGGGTTTTCGTGGTCAAGATCCACGTCATGCTGTTCGTGACCCTGATGCTGATCCGTGGGCGCGAGCAGATCGAGCGTCTGATCTGGGTCATCGCGCTGTCGATCGGCTTCTACGGCGTCAAGGGTGGTATATGGACCGTGCTCACCGGTGGCGGCGGGCGCGTCTATGGGCCCGACGGCGGCATGGCGGCAGACAACAATGCGCTTGGCCTGGCGCTGGTGATGCTGCTTCCCTTCTTCCACTACCTGTACAAGATGGCCACTCGCCGTGTGGTTCGTCTCGGTCTTCTGTTCTGCTTCGTGACCATCACCCTGAGCATCCTGGGCTCGCAATCGCGCGGCGCCCTGCTTGCCCTGCTGGCCATGGCGACCTTCCTTGGCCTGAAAAGCAGCCGCCCGGTTCTGACCACCTTCGTGCTCGCCCTGACGGTGGCGATGGCGGTCATGTTCATGCCCGATTCGTGGTCCGGGCGGATGAAGAGCATCGAGAACTACGAGGACGATGGCTCGGCGATGTCGCGCATCTACACCTGGAAAACGCTGTGGGCGTTGGCCCTCGACCGGCCGCTGGTGGGCGGCGGATTCGTCGTCGACACGCCGCAGGTGTTTGCCATCTATGCGCCCGCGGAAGGCCTTGGCCACAATCTCGATGGCAACGTCTATGTCGCCCACAGCATCTATTTCCAGATGCTCGGGGAGCATGGCTTCCCCGGGTTGGCGCTCTATCTGCTGCTCGGCATCACTGCCTGGAAGATGGCCGGGAGGCTGGCCCGGGAAAGCAAGGAAGATCCCGAGTATGCGAACTGGCTACCACTGCTGATGCGCATGGTGCAGGTCAGTATCGCCGGTTACAGCGTCGGGGGAGCTTTTCTGAGTCTGGCCCATTTCGATGTCAGCTATTACATTGTTGGTATCGCGGTGCTTGCCGACGCTACGGTGCGTGAGCGGAAAGGCGGGCAGGCCGCCGCGGCAACCAGCGCAACGGGTCCGCCACCGTTGCCCCTTACTGCGAGCAGGCAGTGATCTGCCATTGTGCGTGCCCGGTATGCCTCCCCCTTCCCTCAGGCAGCGGCCTTGGCGGCGGGCGATGGGGCTCGCGTCGCTGACCCGCTTTTCACGGTAAACCTGAAGCCAAAACCAAAATGACCAAACTAGCCGACACCCTGCACCGCAAGTACTACGCCGACAGCGTCCACCCGTATCGCGTCTATGAGGAGCATGTCGAGAAACTCCTGACCCCCGACGCGACTCTCCTTGACGCGGGCTGCGGGCGCACGGTTCCCGTCCTGAGAAAGTTCCTTGGCCGGGCGAAGACGCTGATTGGCGTCGAGCTGGTCAGTTTTACCGATGTCCCGCCGGGGATAGAAACGCACAATGCCGACTTGGCCAAGATCCCCGTGCCCGATGCCAGCGTCGATCTGATCATGTCGCGCAGTGTTTTCGAGCATCTCACCGACCCGGCGTCGGTGTACCGGGAGTTCGCGCGTATCCTGCGTCCGGGTGGGGAGGTGGTTTTCCTGACCGCCAACATGTGGGATTACGGAACCGTGGTCGCGCGCCTGGTTCCCAACCGCTTTCACGCTCGCATCGTCAAGATGGTCGAGGGGCGCGAGGAGGAGGACACCTTCCCGACCGCGTACCGGACCAATACCAGGGGCGATGTCGAACGCCTGGCGGCGGAGGCAGGGCTGGAGATCGCGTCTTTCGAGTACTTGAGCCAGTACCCGAACTATCTGATGTTCAACGGCGTTCTTTTCTTCGTCGGTACGTGCTACGAGAAACTGATCAGCCGCTTCGAGGCCCTGCGCTTTCTGCGCGGCTGGATTCTGGTCACCCTGCGCAAGCCCGGGCGGCCCCGTTGACACCTGCCAAACCTGCTGGAAGTGCCGTGGACACACTGATCGCTGGCGCCACCCGGAGCGCGTTCGGACTCTTGCATCGCCTGACGACACCGCGTCTGTCGATCCTTATCTTTCATCGCGTCCACGCCCACACCGACGAGCTTTTTCCGCAAGAGATCGATGCCTCGCAATTTGAACGCCTGATGCGTTTTGTCGCCCGCAGCTTCCGTGTTCTTTCGCTTGCCGACGCCGTCGCCGGTCTGGAACAGGGCACATTGCCGCCGCGCGCGCTGGTCATCACTTTCGACGATGGCTACGCGGACAATGCGCAGGTGGCTTTGCCGATTCTGCAGCGCTGCGGCCTGGTGGCCAGTTTTTTCGTCTCCAGCGGCTTCCTCGACGGCGGTCGGATGTGGAACGATTCCGTGATCGAAATCGTTCGCGCCTGCACCAAGAGCGAGCTTGATCTGGCTTTTCTCGGGCAGGGACGCTGTTCGCTGGCCGGCCCGCAAGAGCGGACGGCGGCGATTCTGACGCTGCTGTCGGCGATCAAGTACCTTACCCTCGGTGAGCGCGAAGAGGCGATTTCACGGCTCCTGGCGGCGAGCGGCGTCCCGGATCTCCCCGGGGATTTGATGATGCGTTCCGAGCAGGTTCGCGAACTGCATCGTGCAGGGATGGAAATCGGCGCGCATACGGTGAACCACCCGATCCTGACCACCCTGACGCCGGCGCAGGCCGAGGGCGAGATCAGTAGCGGGCGCGATCGCCTGCAGGAGATCATCGACGCTCCGGTCGAGCTCTTTGCCTACCCCAACGGGAAGCCGATGCGCGACTACGACCAGAGCCACGTCGCCTTGCTGCGCCGCCTCGGTTTTCGCGCCGCGGTGAGCACCGCGCCGGGCGTTGCCCGCGTTGGCGACGGCCTTTTCGAGTTGCCGAGGTTTACCCCCTGGGGGCGTTCCCTGGGGACCTGGGCGACGCGCCTGCTGATGCATCAGAGCCACACCCGCTATGAACTTGCGGGGTCCACCTGAAGCCAGTGCCCGGAAAGGGCCGGGCGGGGGTCACGCCGCGAGCGACGGCGAATGCCAACACCATGGAGAGAAAACGATAATGATCAGCTATTCGAAGTTCTGGAATCCCCTTTCCCGCTTCCTCGTCGGCAGCCTGTCGTCTGTTCTGGTGCTCGCGTCCACGGCGACTTACGCCATGCAGCCGATGAATGAAACGCAGGCGGAAATGGCTCTCGCGCCAAGCTATTGCCGGGATACGCAGGGCTACGGGAACAGCGGCACACCGGATGCTCCCTCGCCAGCGGCGCAACGCTGGGTGGGGATGATGGGCAAGACCTTCTGGGCCATGCACCATTACTGCTGGGGACAGATCAACATGCAGCGCGCCATGCGCAGCGGCACCGCCCCGCAAATGCGCCAACATCTGCTGGGGAGCGTCCTCGACGACTACAATTTCGTGCTCAGGTACGCCTCCGCCAATTTCGTCCTGCTGCCGGAAATCCACACCCGCGTCGGAGAGGTCGAGTTGCTCCTCTCGCGCCCCCGCGACGCCGAAAAATCGTTCGCCAAGGCGAGAGCGCTCAAGCGTGATTACTGGCCGGCCTATTCGCATTGGGCCGAGTATCTGATCAAGGTCGGCAAGACGGCGGAAGCACGAAAGCTGGTCAAGCAGGGCCTGGAATACGCACCAGGGTCGAGGGTGCTGCGTGAGCAATACCGGGTGCTCGGCAGCCGTCCGGACGCGGTTGCGGCGCAGCCCGAGGCGAGCGAGCTTTCCGACACTGGCGACGCGAGCGCCGAGTCCGAGGCAACGCCTGGCGAGAAATCCCGGGGCTCCCGGAGTGCCGGGAGTGCGACACGGTGAGTGTGCCGACGGTGACCAAGGAGTCGAGCGTGGATCGCTCACCGTTGCGGGAGTCGTCTTGAGTTCCGTTCGTCGCTCGCTTGCTTTCTCGCTGGCAGACAGTTACGTCGGTGTGGCCCTGCAGTTGGCCAGCACGCTGCTCATCTCGCGCCTGCTGACGCCAACCGAAATCGGAATTTTTGCCGTGGCGGCGGTGCTGGCGGCGCTGGCCAGCACCTTTCGCGACTTCGGCGTCGCCGAATACCTGATCCAGGAGAAGAATCTCACCGACGACAAGATACGTTCCGCCTTCGCGGCCAACATCGCCGTGTCGTGGCTGATGGCCGGCGCCCTGTTCGCCTCCAGCGGTGCCGTCGCCGATTTCTACCGCCAGGCCGGAATCGCCGACGTGATGCGCATTCAGGCCATCAACTTCGTGCTCATTCCCTTCGGCGCGGTGACCATGGCGTATTTCAGGCGCCAGCTCAACTATCGGCCGATCTTCATTGCCGGCCTGCTGGCCAACATTACCAGCTTCATCGTCGCGGTCGGCGCTGCCCTGGCAGGCTTGAGCTACATGAGCCTTGCCTGGTCGGGACTGGCCGGGGTCATCGTCTCGGTCGCCGTCTCCATCGTCATGCGTCCGCGGGACTTCCCGGCGTGGCCGGCGTTCAAGGGGATGCGCGACGTGATCCATTTCGGCAAACACGCCAGCGGCATCTACCTGCTGGGGCAGGTGGGCAAGAATGCGCCGGAGGCGGTGATCGGGCGCGCGCTGGACATGGCCGGTGCTGCGTTCTACAGCCGCGCCAACGGCCTGATGGAGATTTTCAACCGCCTGTTCATGCGCTCCATCATGCAGGTATGCCTACCGTATTTCTCGCAGGCGGCGCGCGAGCAGCAAGGGACGAGCACTGTCTATCTGCGTGTGGCCACGCTGCTCACCGGGATCGGCTGGCCCTTCATGCTCTATGTCGGCATTGTCGCCTATTCGGCGGTCCGCCTCCTGTATGGGCCGCAATGGACGGAATCGGTCCCTCTGGCGCAGATCCTGTGTGTCGCGGCGATTCTTGAACTTCCCTACCTGCTCGCCTCCGAGGTCATGATGGCCGAGGGACGAGTGGACCAGAGCAGCCGTCTGCAGATCCCGCTCCAGGGTCTGCGTCTGCTCGGCCTGCTCCTGGTCTTCCCGTTCGGGCTGACCGGACTGTGCTACGGGCTGGTCGCCGCGGCGCTCGGGGGGGCCATCGTTTCGCATCATTTCTTGCATCGCATCATTGGCCTGCGTTTCGCCGCCATGATCAGCGCCTGTCTGCCCAGCGTCCTGGTGACCCTGATCGCGGTGACGCCGGTCGCGCTGGCCGCAATCGCCGTTGGCCAGAACGAAGAGAACTTCGTTGTTTTCTTCGCGGCTGGCAGCGTTGCCACGCCCATTGCCTGGCTCGCCGCGCTGCGGGTTCTGCGTCATCCTTTCTGGTTGGAAGTCTGCAAGCTGTTTGGGCAAGCCAGGGTTCTGCTGCGCGCGGGTCGCTGAGCCGTCGCTGTCTGGCGTGAGTTGGGGCCCTGCTGGCGCCCGCCGTCAGCAGGGTTCACGAGGCCTGTTTCAGCAGGGCAGCGGCGATGACGGCCTGAACGATACCGGGCTGATGTTCGTCCACACCGATCCATAGGGGCAGACGAACCAGGCGGTCGGAGAGATCCCAGGTGTTTGTCAACTCGCCGTGCACCCGCCCGACGCGTTGCCCGCAGGGCGCGCGATCCAGAGGGACGTAGTGAAAAACCGACTGAATGCCGTTTTTCCTCAGTTCCTCGATGAAGGTCCCACGCTGCTCCAGCCCGGGCAGCAGCAGGTAGTACATATGAGCATTGTGGGAGCAGTGGGCCGGCACGACCGGGCGGCGCACTGCTCCCTTGTTCTCGATCTCTGCAAACCACTGGTGGTAGGAATTCCAGGTCGCCAGCCGCTGTCGCGTGATCGTCTCGGCCTCTTCCATCTGGGCGTAGAGAAAGGCGGCCACCAGTTCGGAAGGGAGGTAGGACGAGCCCACGTCGATCCAGGTGTACTTATCGACCTGGCCGCGAAAGAAACGCGCACGGTTGGTCCCTTTCTCGCGAATGATCTCCGCTCGCTCGGCGAAGCCTGTGTTGTTGACCAGGAGAGCGCCACCTTCACCCGAGATGATGTTCTTGGTCTCGTGGAACGAGAGCGCCCCCAAGTCTCCGATGGAACCCAGGGGGCGACCCTTGTAGGCGGACATGATCCCCTGCGCCGCATCCTCGATCACGACCAGACCATGGCGTCTGGCGATGTCCATGATGGTGTCCATCTCACAGGCGACGCCGGCGTAATGAACGGGGACGATGGCTCGCGTTCTCTCGGTGATCGCGGCTTCGATCCTGGTTTCGTCAATGTTCAATGTGTCGGCACGGATATCGACGAAAACCGGTACCGCGCCACGCAGGACGAAAGCGTTGGCGGTGGACACAAAGGTGTAGGAAGGCATGATCACTTCGTCGCCGGGCTGGAGGTTGGCCAGAACAGCGGCCATTTCCAGCGCCGCGGTGCAGGAATGCGTCAGTAGCGCCTTGTGGGCACCGGTTCTGGCTTCGAGCCAGGCATGACACTTGAGGGTGAACGCGCCGTCGCCGGCCAGCTGCCCTGCGGCGTGGGCCTGCGCGATATACCATAGTTCCCTGCCGGTCATGTAAGGCTTATTGAAGGGAATCATTGAACTCGCCTCCTCAGTGGTTCCTCATGACAGGGTCACGGTGGGCACCAGGAGTTCCAGGAACTGCGGCGCGCGCCTCCAGACCGCTAGCCCCGGTCCCGCACGGCATGGCTGCGGGTCCTGTGTTCGAGTCATTGGGCCTTCCCGGGCAGGTGATCGACGCTTCAGCATCCATCGCGACCGGCACGAGAGTTCGGCGTTGTGAAGACGGCTGGGGACCATCAGCGCGTCATGACGATCAGGCCGCCGACGACCATCAGGGTGCCCAACAGTCGCTGCAGCGTGACCTGTTCACCGAGGAACAGCACCGAGAAGACCATGACGATGACGAACGCCAGGCTCATGAAGGGGTAGGCGTAGTTCAGATCGAAGCGAGTCATGGCCGCCATCCACGCCAGCGACGCGAGGAATGCCGACGCGAAGCCGGTCATGATCCACGGGTTGAGGAATTGCTGCAGCAGAAACCAGAGCTTGCCGCCGGTGCCCGGGGGCAGTGGACCGACGTCGCCCATCTGCCATTTGAGCACCAGCTGGCCGTAAACCGTAAACAGCAGGGTCAGCGCAATGTAGGTATGTCCAGCGAAATCAAAGCGGGCCGGCATGGGTTTCGTCCTTCGTGAATCGTGTCTGGCTAGGGCTCGTTCGCGGGTGTCGTAACTGTGTAGTCAGCGAACAATCGTTCCAGGTTGCGGTACATGATGTTCTCGATACGATGGCTCTCTATCCCTTCACTGAGCCGCTTGAAACGTTCCAGAATCGTTCTTGGAGGATACTCGGGAAAGTCGGAGCCAATCGTGATCAATTGGTCGGTTGTCGCGAACAGGTAGCGCATGTCCTCGTCGAGGCGGCTTCCTGCGTAACGCATGATGGTGAACGAGAAGTCCAGCATCAGCTTTGGGTTGGCGCGCACAATCTCGAACAGGTCGAGCATTGACGGCCCGGCGGCGTGCAGCAGCAGGATGCGCGTATCCGGGCAGGCGTTGGCAATGTAGTCGATACTGTCCGGAGCGTTGGTCGTCGCCAGACCGCGGCGGCGAAAAAGGGTGTCGAGCAGGATCACCAGCCCGTGCTCGGCGGCGGCATCGATGGCCGCAATGCATTTCGCATCGAGGGGGTCGTAGTCGTTCAGTCGCGGGTGCAACTTTATTCCGGCAAAGCCCTGCGCCGCCAGTTCAGCGACCGCCGCTTCCACCCTGCGCAATGTCGGCAAGCTGCGCGGGTTTAGGCCGGCAATGGGTACGAAGCGGTCGGGATACGCGCGCGCCGACTCGATGACGACCTCGTTGTCAACATAGTCGGCGATGGCCACCAGGCAGGCACGGTGCACGCCGCCTTCGTCCATGTCCGTGAGGAGTTTCGCCAGTGACGCGTCGTACCGTTTCTCTCCACACCAGCTGCCGTCGCGGGTGACATGGGTCAGCGAATCAAAGAATTGCATGTTGGCTTTTCCTCCTGGTCAATCAGAACACGGCCACCGGGCCGGCCGTGCCATCCATGCGGACGCTGAGCAGCGACTTCGCCCGCCGCGAAACATCGATCACCTGTGCCGCCGTATTGGCCAGGGCGACGACGTAGCCGGGCCGACAGTCCTTGTCGTCGAGGGCGCCGATCTGCTCGCCGACCTGCACGTTGAAATGAATCGCCGCGACTCCGGGAAGCGCCGCAGCTGCGTTGACTCCGAAAATTTCGGCAAGCCTGCCGGGGGGCATGCGGATGAACTCGATGTTTGCTGCCCGGGGTACCGTCGCAGGTTCGATGGCCGGCAAATCGCCCATCGCCAGCTCGATCATCGCCCGCATGACGTTGATCCCCGAGACGTGCGGGATTAGGTGCGAATAGATCATGCAACCGCCGCCACGTGCCGCGACGTCGATTGGCACAACGTCGCGGGCTTGGACGATGAACTCCGCGTGAAACACGCCATTCAGCAGGCCCAGCGCCGACAGCGTGGCGCTGGTCGCTGCTTGAATACGGTCGAGGTCGGGTCGGCGTTCTCCGTCGGGATAGTGAATCCGCGCTGACACGGTCACGGCATCGGGATACGGCTCCTTGTCGGCAACTCCGAGGATCTTCGGCTGGCCGGACACGACAAACCCGTCGACAATGATCTCGTGGCCGACGACGCAGGCCTCGATCAGCACGTCTCCCGAACGCGAGCAGCTTTTCGCCGCTTGAAAGGCCGCCTCAAGGCCGCTGTCGTTGCTGACTCGGCTTACCCCGCGCCCGGACTGGTTATCCACCGGCTTGACGATCAGCGGGTAAGCAATTTCGCTGGCTGCATTTCTCAGGGCAACGGGCGATGAGATCACACGGTAGCGGGGAACAAGCAGCCCGGCGTTCTCGGTTAACTGGCGCATGCGACCCTTGTGGGTGAAATTGAGCGCCGTCTCGTAGCCGATACCCGGAAGACCCAGGCGCTCGGCAACGAAAGCCGCCGTCGGTACGCCGACATCGGTGGTGTCGCAGATAATCCCATCGATGCGGTGGTCGAGCGAAGCTTGCAGGGTACGTTTCAGGTCGGTGATGTCCACCACCTCGTGAAAGTCGGCGAGTGCATAGGCTGGCCGCTCGGCGTAGACGTCGGTCACCAGAACCCGGTATCCGATGCTCTTCGCGAGGCGCACCGTGGGCAGCTGCCAGGGACCGGCCCCGAGGACGTGCAGGAGCTTGGGCTTCATCCGGCCACTCGCCGGGGCAGCGGCTTCGTTCTAGGATCGCGGCGCTGCATCTCGCCATCCCCAAATGTGCCATGGCGCATCTGAACCGGTATGAAACAAGAGGTCGAAGATGCTGACACCATGCTCGAACGGCGGGTGGAACTGACGGTACTCGGGGTAACCCGTGTAATCGTGCCAGGTCAGTTCAATACCCTTGTCCGCGAAGAGCGCTTCGTCGATGTAGCTCTTGGCTGCGGGTCCGGAAAGATACGCGCTTGCAGCGGATTTTTCGAGTAATTCAATGATCCGATCCTGCTTGCTGCCGGTCGCGGAATAGACCCTCGAGTCTGCAAACTCGGTTGATATACCAAGCATGTCGCGCGCAATTCGCGTGATGAGATGCTGGTTCAACTGGGAGAGGTGAGTCCAACGCTGACCGCGATAGACCTCTTCGAGCAGGGGTTGCACAGACGCGAAGAACGGGGCCTTGCCATAACATTGCTGCAGCGACTTCCAATGGATCTCCTGCCACCGGGGGTCTGGCAGTCGCACGTCACAAATCAGCTTTTCCCGGCTGCCGTCGGTCGGCACGGTAAGCCATTCGACTCCGCGTGGGGTCTTGATCCTGTTGCGGTTACGCCAGTCGCGCGCGGTGTACTGAACGTCGTCGTAAAAGATGAACAAATCGACTTCGTTGATGATGTCGAAATAGCCCTTCCAGGGGATGTAGTTGGACTGGAGAATGGCGACCTTTTTCATTTTCGATGGCCCGCATGGTGCTGGTGCATGGTATCGCGACTCCCCCTTCTAGCGCAGTCCTGCATTCTTGATAAGACCTTCAGCGGCCCTGGTAGCCGCGCGCAACCCCCGTGGTGGCTGGGATGCATATGTTCCACTCTGCGTGCAGCACTACATTAGCGATAGATGTCCTTGACGACGTAGGTTGGTCGGTTCTGAACCTGGTTGAACACTTTGCCGAGGTAGATGCCGACGATGCCGATGGCAGTCGTCAGAATGCCAAGGCTGATGGCCACCAATGCCATCACCGAGGTGAAACCGAGCAGGGTGTCGCCCCACAGGAGTTTTCTGGCGACCAGATAAAGGACGTAGGCAACGCTGGTCGCGGTGATCGCAGCGCCTACGTTGAATAGCCATACCAGCGGCTGTGACGAGAATGAGCTCACTGCATTGAGCATCAGTTCGATGCGTTTCACCAGCGTGTAGGTGCTCTCGCCGCTGCGCTGCTTCTTTTCCACGACCAGACCGACTTGCGCGAAGCCGGTCCAGCTCATCATGCCGCCCAGGAACAGATTGCGGTCGCCCATCTGCAAGAGGGCATCGACAAAACGGCGCGTCATGATTCTCTCGGTGACGATACTTTCGGGAATCTTGGTTTCGCTGAGCAGGTTGAAGCCTTTCCAGAAAAGGCCGCCGCTGATCTTTTCGAACCAGCCGCCCTTGCGCGATTCCTGGTAGCCAAAGACCAGGTCGCAGCCACTCTCCTGCTGCTTCTGGTAGAAAGCCGGCAGGGTCATCGGAGAAACCTCAAGATCGCAGTCGATCAAAAAAACCAGGTCGCCTCGGCTATGCTGCAGTCCCGCGTGCAAGGCGTGGTGGTGCCCGAAGTTGCGCGACAGGTCAACGATGACCAGTCGCGGGATATCCTGCCGTCGGCCCAGGACATACTCCAGGGAGTCGTCGGGTGAGCCATCGTTGACCAGGACAATTTCAAAGTCTTCAATCGGTATCTGGCGCAGCGCTTCCAGGCAGCTGGCAAGGAACTCCTCAAGGAACGGGCGCGACCGGTACATCGTCGATATCAAGCTGATCTGTGGCCGTGTCCGGTCGGAAAGGGCGTCAGCGGGATGCGCGCTCGGAGCGATCAGGGTAGTGGGGGGCATGGCACGGTCCCTCCAGGGTGGGCAGTGGCGCAGCCAGCTGCAGGGTAATCTCCGGTTGGAAGCATCGATGCGGGCGCTTTTCCGGGGAGCATTGTTGCGAATAATACCGTTTATGGTGGGAAGGACTTGTGCAGCAACTCACGCTTTTGTGAGAGAACTTCGCCGCTTGCCTGGAAAAACCGCGCCCGGTGCTCAAGCGGCGAATGGCATCGGCGTGTACGCTACGTCTTGTCGGCAAAGGAAGTGGCGCGCAGCTAGCGAATCGAGATCGTAAACTCGGCCGGCGGATCGTCGATACCAATGAATGGGATGGGGTCCAGATCGCTCTGAACCGGATACATCCGGGCCGGAGGGTCGATCTGCAGTCGCTCGTGATAATGGTATTTCAGGACGATCGCAGGCCCGCTGACATTCGTCGCCACGACCCGGTTATGTTCACGATGGCTGATCGTGCCCTGCCCCTTGAGGAAGAAATTGGCGTCGTGGCCGCGCACGCGATAGATCCTGAATGATCCATTGTTGGCCACCGCGTCGACCCCGGGCAGGGCATCGATGTAGTCTTTATTGGTCGCGGTATTGGCGACGATCCAGCCGACGTTATAGAGCCCCAGATAGGTGGCAAAAAGATCGCTTGGCAGGTCGCCCAGCGCTTTTCCGAAGGCCTGTCCGTCCTGGAAGCTCGCCGCGTGCATGTAAGGGTAGGGGCCGCCGATGAATTCGCGTTTGGTCCGCAGCGCCAGATAACCGGTGACCCTGCCGCCGTCATAGAGGCGGGGCAGCGAAACCTCGAACAGGATGCGCGACGATTCTTCCGTGTGCTGTCGCAGCCAGTCCTCCAGCCAGACTGTGTAAGGTCCGGCTCCGTCCACCATTGGCGGCTTCTTGCCGACGTGCCCGATGTCTGCATAGGAGACTTCGCGCGCGACTTCGTACGCCGCGTAGCTGGTCGAAATGGCCACCATGATGGCCGTCAACACGGCGGTCGCACGCAGTGCGGGCGTCGGCGAGCGCAAGGCCTGCCAGACGCGCATGAAGCCGAAGGCGGCCGGGATGGTCAGGAACAGGTAGCCTGCTGCGGCAAAGCGATTCGGTTGCAGGGACGCCAAGGGGCGCAGCGCGGCACCCACCGCGGCAAACACGAGCAGGATGATAGCGGCGGACAGGAAGCTGATCGCCAAGGGCCTTGCCGCAGGCCCTTTCTCCTTGATTGCGGCCCATAGCGCGAGCAGCGCGATCGGCGCGTACGCCTTGCAGCCCTCACCCTGTGCGAGCAGCTCCATCCACAGCTTCGAAGGGTCTACCTTGGCCTGGTAGGCAGCCATGAAATCGCCGACGGGGAACGCCTTGCTGTATTCCTGTACGGCATCGAGCCACGGCAAATTCGGGAGCAGGCTGAGCAAGGGAATGACGGTAAGCGCCGCCAGCACGCGGCGCCAAACAGTCAGCCGGAACGATACGATGAGCCAGGGTCCAATCAGGCTTGCCGCGAGGACGGGGAAAAGCGGGTGGTAGAAAAACGCCAGCGCGCCAAACGCGCCGGTGCCGCCCAATAGCCAGCCGCCACCGCGTCCGCAGGTGTAGCGGAAGAATAAGGCGGCAAATGGCAAGGCCATGTAGGCCGCGGTGACGAAGGAAACCATTCCGTGGGTGTAGTACCAGCGGAACATCGACGTCCAGAAGAGCAGCATGGCAAATACCATGGCGACGATTGCTTGCCGCTTTGGCAGGTCCAGCAGGCGTGCCGCCAGCAGAACGCTGAGGGGTGCCAGCAGCGCCGAGGCAAAGGCGTAGATCTTGTACAGCACAGCCTCGCTGATCGCTGGGGAGAACAAGGCGGCAAGCGCTGCAGGGAAATGTGCGCTGGGATCGAGGAAGACCCCGCGCGGCAGTCCGGCCGCAAAAAACGGATCGTAGGCCCATTGCGTGCCGTCGCGGGCGAGGGCGAGCGCCAGCTTCATGTGATACCAATGGTAGCCGGCATCGCTGAAAAGCACTGGCGTCTGGCTGAACAGTTCGGCAAGCGGGAAGGAGTAGGCCACGAGGAAAAACTGCAGCAGCGCGGCGAGGGCGATCGTGCCATAGTCAACGCCGCTTTCCCGGTTCGGGCAGGCGTTGCCCGGAGGCATGCCAGGGAAGCCACTCATAGGCGCATGTGCAGCGCTCGCATGCCACAGGCAGGCGTGCTGGCGACGGGATGGTGGGAGCTTGCGTGGCTGGATGGTTTCATGCGCAGGTCTGCATTCGCCATGTCTCGGTGGTGGTTAGCGCGACCGGGAGATGGTCAATTATAACGCCGTGTCGACCACGGACGGTGCGCTCATCCTCGCGGCGGGAAAACGGCCGCCAGCGGCGCTACTCGACTGCCTTCTGCGCGTCCCGGCCCTGCAGCCACTGCTCAAGCATGGTCAGAATCCACACCATCTCGCCGTAATAGCCGGGGTGTGCGGGGAGGTGCTCGGCGAGCAGCGTGGCAATGAAGTCGGCGCGTACGATTCCTCGCCTGGCCAGGCTGTGCAGCGAATCCTCGGCGAGCTGCTTGAGCGCCGGGTTGTGCGTGGCCCACACCCCGAAGGGCAGTCCGAAGCCCTTTTTCGACTTGCTGATAATCTTGTCCGGCAGGTAGCCGCGCAGTGCTTCCTTGAAGAACCAGCGCAGCTTGAAGCGGCGCAGCTTCCAGTTGGCCGGCAGGGCCATCGAGAAATCGGTCAGGCGGTCGGAGAGCAGGGGGTAGCCGACGGCCAGTCCGGCCATCTCGGTCGCCCCGCGCACTTTCGGAAGATCGCTGTCGGCGAGCGTGTAGCGCCAGTCGTAGGCGAGCATGCGATTGATCAGGCTGGGCGCCCGGCATTCGCTCCACGTCGCCTGCATGTGCCGCGACGGTTCGCCGAGATCGACCTGGGCGAGAAAATCGGCGGTCAGCACCTGCGCCGGGTCGAGCTGCATGATCAGGTTGAAACTCTGCAGCCGATCGGGCATCGGTATGCGCGAATGACGAACATAGCCGGTCGCCTGCTTGAGACCCGGGATGCGGCGCAGGACGCTGTCGTCGGAGCACAGCGGTTCGATGCGCGCGCGCACGCCGGCGGGCAGCGAGTGATAGAACTCGAACAGGCGCTGCGTCGCGTAGCGCGAATTGCCGCCGAAGAGCTCGTCGCCGCCATCGCCGGCAAGCATTTTGCTGCAGCCGTCGGCGGCGGCCATCCTGGCGCAGTAGTAGGCGGGCAGGGCCGACGAGTTGCCGAAAGGTTGGTCGTGATGCCGGGCGACGGCCGGGATGCTGGCCAGCAGGTCCGCCGGGGTCACGTAGTACTCGTGGTGCTGGCAACCGAAGTGCTTCGCCGCCAGGCGGGCATACTCCATTTCGTCGTAGCCGTCGGCGGCGAAGCCGATCGAGTAGGCAGGTGCCGCCTCGCCGGTGACGTCACAGAGCATGCCGGCGACTGTCGAGCTGTCAGTGCCTCCGGAGAGAAACGCTCCGACGCGCGACTGCCCGACGAGCTCTTCGCTGACGCCATCGCGGATCAGCTTGCGGAAAGCGTCGCGCGAAGCTTCGAACGGCTGCCGGTGGTGCTCGTCGAAACGCAGCGGCCAGTGGCGGATCTCGCGCACGCCCTGGCGGTCGACGAGCAGGCCGTTGGCGGCCGGCAGCCGGCGCACGCCCTTGAAGATCGTTCGCGGCGCCGGGATCATGTGAAAGTACAGGTAGTCGAAGATGGCCTGCGGGTCAAGCTCGTCGCCGCCCCCGTGAACGCAATCGGCACGATCCGAGAAGGTCAGGGTCTGCGCGTCGGCGCGATAGCACAGGGTCTGGATCGCGAAGCGGTCTACGGCGAGAAAAACACATTCGCGGCGCGCGTCGACGATCGCCAGGGCATAGGCGCCGTGAATCCGCGCCGCCACCTCGACCCCGTGCGTGCGCCAGCCCTTGAGCAGTTCGCGGGCAATGCCCGCAGCCGGCGCCGATGCGCTGGCAGCAGTGTCCCCGAAGGTGGGGGTGCCGATCACCGCGCATACGACGTCGTCGTCGCGTGCGACATGGTCTCCGCGCAGGGTGAGTGCCTTGATCATGGCCGGTGCTGCGCCGGGGTCGAAAAGGCTGGTCAGGTCAAGCTGGCCGGAGATTTTGTCTTTCATGCGATGTCGGCTCGAGGCGGTTGGTGAGTGTTGGCGAAGGGTGCCGCGTGGGCTTCACTGGCGCGGATATTCAGCTGCTGGCGGCCATTCTCCGTTCAGGCGAGGTGCACGCAAGATAAAACACCGGTGGCAAGCGTGGGTTGCCCGTCGACGGGTCGTCAGCAGCGCGTTGTTTCGCTTGCCGCCGCTCATCGACAGGCGGATGCTACGCTACCGTGACGACTTGCGCTGTGCGAGATTTCACTGCGCGCCAATCAGTGCGCAGCGGTTCCACGAACCGGCCATCGCTTGACGGCTCGCCGGTGGCTGCTTCCGTGCCTTGACAAGCAAATAGCGCAGCCTCGAAGATAGGGCCAGCAGGGGGAGCGGGAGGCCAGGCTGCGCGTGACAGATGCGCCCGTCGAAGAACTTTTTTCCATGGTGGTCGACAGTGAGATGCTTTTGCGCGGCTTTTAGTGTTGTTCAGACAAGGCTGTGTTTGCTGGCCTTCGTGGCGCTGTTTCAGGCCGCCGGGCGCGTTGATGCGGCAGCGGGCGGCGCCGCCGTTCCTGCCGCGCACGAACTGTCGGAGCGTCGGGTTCTCTACGAGGGCGAAGAGGGCGCATCGTGCGCGAATTTTCTCACCGGTTCCCTCGCCTGGCAGCGACGTGGCGGCGACTGGCGGGACGCGCGCGGCAAGCTGCATGGTGATGCTCCGTTTGCCGAGGAGGCGCCCGGAACGCGCGCGACCATGTGGGACGTGACGGGGCTTGTTCGCCAGTGGGCCGACGCCGGTGTCAGTCGTGCCAGCTTTTTCTTGCGCTCGGTCTCGGGGCCGGGTTTCGCGATCTTCCTCAGCCGTGAAGCCAAGAGCCCTGCAGACTGGCCGATGCTCGTCCTGGAGCTGGCCGATGGTCGTCGCGAACTGCTCAAGCCGATCGCCGATACCCACCTCGACTGCTCGACCTACCGCTCGCTGGGTCGTTCCGAGACCCTGACGGTCTTCGGGACCGTCCCTGCCCTGCTGCAGTTTCAGTTGCCGGCCAAGCTCTCGGGCAGCCGTCTCAAGCGCGCGCAACTGGTGTTGTCGAGCGCGTCTGCGCCAGGCGGTGGAGCGATGCGCATCGGCGTCTTCGAAATCGCCGTGCCGGCGTTCCCGGCGCCGCCGGTGAGCCCCGGCCTGGCCGCCGACTATCCGGCCGACAAGGGAATCGAGAGCCACCCCGACGTCGTTTTTGCCGCTGGCTTCGACGAGTGGCTGCGCTGGCGCTGGGCCTGGGCCAAGGATTCGGCGGGTGAGTTCGACGTCGTCGGCGATGATTCGGTGCGCCACTTCGAACCGCTCGTTGGGAGTGCCTTGCGCGTCAATGTCAAGAAAGGCGACAACCTTGGCGTCGATCTGCGGCTCCTGCTCAAGGATCACGGCGGCGAACCGGACGAGCTGTACTTTCGCTACTATCTGCGTCTGGGTGACGACTGGGATCCGACCGTCGAAGCCGGCAAAATGCCCGGCCTGGCGGGTACCTACGGGACGGCGGGCTGGGGCGGCAGGCGTTCGGACGGCACCAACGGCTGGTCCTTGCGTGGCAGTTTCGGACGGGCATTCGCCAGCGACCATCCGCTGCACGGACTGACCCAGCTGGGGACCTACGCCTACCATGCCGACATGACCAGTGCCTACGGCGAAACCTGGATCTGGCCCGGCGCTCTTCTGCAGCGCAATCGCTGGTACTCGATAGAACAGCAGGTGCGCCTGAACAAACCCGGCGCAGCCGACGGACTGTTTCGCGTCTGGGTCGACGGGCGCCTGCTGCTCGAGCGTCAGCAGATTCGCATGCGCACCGTTGATCGCCTGCACATCGAAAGCGCCTGGCTGAACGTCTTCCATGGCGGCGTCGCTCGCTCACCTTACGACCAGCATCTGTACATCGACAACGTCGTCGTGGCGCGCCGCTACATTGGTCCGCTCGCCGCCAAGCCCGGCGGGGCGGCTGGGGCCGGCAAGTAAGACCGGCGTGTGCGGGCATCATTGGGCGGGCCGCGTCGCTTGTCGTCGCGGCAAGCATTCACAGAGTTGATTGGACCGCGGTCGAGGTCGTTTGCTAAGTTGACCGCCTGACTGCGATGCATCCGGCGCGTACGCCAGCGTCTCTACGGGGAGACCGACGATGAGCAGCTTGCCCAAAGACAATGGTTTTATTGGCGAATCCGTTGCTTTCCAGGAGATGCTGTCGATCCTCGCCAGGGTGGCGCGCTACGACACGACCGTCCTGATCAGCGGCGAAACCGGCAGCGGCAAGGAAATGGCGGCGCGTGCCATTCACTATCAGGGTCAACGCCGGGATCGACCATTCATCCCGGTCAATTGCGGCGCCTTGCCGGATCACCTGGTGGAAAACGAGCTTTTCGGACACGCCAGGGGCGCCTACACCGATGCCCGCGAGAGCCAGATCGGCCTGATCGCGCAGGCTGAGGGGGGAACACTGTTCCTCGACGAAGTCGATACGCTGACCGCCAAGGCGCAGGTCAGCCTGCTGCGCTTCCTGCAGGACGGTCAATACCGCCGTCTCGGCGGCAGCCTGATCGAAAAGGCCGACGTGCGCGTCGTTGCCGCTTGCAACAGCGATCTGTCGCAGGCGATCGACGAGGGCGTTTTTCGCGCCGACCTCTACTATCGGCTCGCGGCCATGGAACTGCAGGTGCCGCCGCTGCGCGCACGCGGGCAGGACGCCGTGCTCCTGGCGCGGCACGTCGTTGCCGAAGCGGCCCGTCAATACCACCTGGCGGTCAAGGAGCTGCACGCCGACACCGTGAATTGGCTGCTGGGCTACGCCTGGCCGGGCAATGTCCGCGAACTGCAGAATCGAATCCAGCGCGAGTTCCTGCTCTGTGAGGAGCCGGAAATCAGGGTCTGCGAAACAGCGCCGGACAGCGACCGCCGACAGCAGCCCGATCGTCGCCTGGCCTGCCCGACGACACTCAATTTCAATGAAGCCAAGCAGCAGGTGCTGCAGGCGTTCGAGCGTGGCCAGCTGCTGCGCCTGATGTCTGAAAGCGCCGGCAACGTTTCCAGCGCCGCCCGTCTGGCCGGCAAGGAGCGGCGTGCGCTCGGCAAGCTGCTCAAGAAGCACGGCATCGCACCGGAAAATTTCCGCCACAGCTGAACGGCGTTCGACCGTTCCCACCGGGTCGAGCAGCAGGCCGCGCTGCGGCAGCTGACTTGCCGGGGTGACGCTGATCGTCGCTCCTCTCCCCTTTACACCTTTCCCCAGCGCTTGCGGCTGCCGATTGCCGAGAGCGCTTTCTCCATAGCACGAAGATTGCTTACGGATGGGTGTCGTCCCGGGGAAAGGAAGCAATGCAGCCGCAGCCGCGCCTTAGCGAGGTGGTCGACGCCATCCTCCGCTACCTGTACAGCCATCCAGATGCTGCCGACACGGTCGATGGCATCTGCTGTTAACGGTGTCGCTTTTCCGCCGAAATCTGGCGTCCACGGCCTGACGTGGTGGAAAGGCCGGTCCGTTTTGTTTTGGTTTTTGACTTTCAGCCAAGCATGAATATGCTGGTTTTCCGGTTTGCCGCCGGCTAGGCTCCCGGCGGACGGGTTGCGCAGCAAACCGTCGTCTGGCAAGCGAAGCGCGGCAGGGGTGGGCACCAGGAATCGCTGAGCGCCGTCGGCTATCGACTTCACTGGGTTTGAGCGGGCTGTGAGCTGCGGCTCGGCATGACCGGCGCGCCAGTAGCGTTCGCGTGGCCGATGCGGTAGAAAGCCCGGCGGCCGGTGGAAAGGCAGGCGCGACACCGGTTCGAACCGCGAAGCCAGACCCGATGCCGCGCCCCGTAGCCCCCACAGCGGCGACGTTGCCTGCCTAGTATTTCACGAAGCGCACCTCGCCGTCAGATTCCCATTGGCCGGGACGGCCAATGGATCTCCCTGGAAGACGCTACCACTGCGCCGGCTGCCGCACGGCCGTGCTCATTTGCAGCCACTGCGATCGCGGTCACCGGTACTGTACCGCGAGGTGCGCCAACCAGGCCCGCCGACAGTCTGTCCGTGCCTCGGGTCGCCGCTATCAAGACAGCTTGCGCGGCCGTCACGCCCACGCCGAACGCCAGCGCCGTTACAGGGCCCGGCAGCAGAAAGTGACGCATCAGGGTTCCCCACCCAGGGTCGCACCTGATCAACTCCCCTGCGAACCGACGTTGCCGGTTGCGCCTCAGCCAGGGCACTGCTGTCGTTGTCATCGTCCCTTGCCGGACGGGGTGCGCCAGAACTTTCTGCAGCGTCGGATTCGCCGTCACCCACCCGACCGGAGAAGACATGGCCCTCAGCCCCGAGATTGAAGCGCAGATCCTGCGTTACTACCACGCCGAACGCTGGCGTATCGGCACTATCGCGACCCAACTGCAAGTGCATCGCGATAGCGTCGCCCGCGTGCTCGCCCAAGCCGGCTTGCCGGCACTCGAAGCGGTTCGCCGCCCTTCGGCGATTGATCCCTACCTGCCGTTCATCCTCGATACCTTGACGCAGTTTCCGCGCCTACGCGCCTCCCGCGTATACGACATGGTCAAGAGTCGCGGTTACCCGGGACGCCCGGATCATTTCCGGCACCTGATCGCCCGCCACCGACCGCGGCCGAAAGCCGAAGCCTACCTG
>Ga0209460_1000220_pt1 | contig 70954 bp, 56 predicted proteins | sample EBPBio132013_DNA_FD_185868 | JGI IMG/M metagenome (GOLD analysis project Ga0209460, IMG submission 185868) | Wastewater treatment Type I Accumulibacter community from EBPR Bioreactor in Madison, WI, USA - Reactor 2_5/13/2013_ DNA (SPAdes)... | ecosystem: Engineered > Bioreactor > EBPR >... | reverse complement strand
CTGAAAAACCGGGGCCACAGCCAATTCCAGATATCCGATACAGAAAGAAATCAACCATTCCCGGTCTTCACCACGATACTTTTCCCAAACCGGATCAGGAATCCGCCCAAGCGAATATTTCCGGACGAAATCGGTATGAGCCGATGGCTTCAGGAATGGGGGGATTTCAGATTGATTTTCCGGCATGGGTTAGGTTTCTTTGCTTTTTACACTTAACAAAGATAATACCCTATGACGACGCTTGTTCTTATTCTGGTTGGACTCAACCTTGTTTTTCTTGTGATCCTGCTGGTTCGTTCCTTTCAGAAAAAGGATGATCAGGCTGAAACACTTTTAAATCCGCTCAACCAAACTATCAACCGTGTAGAAACTTCGGTGCGGGAAGAGATCAGGATGTTTCGCGAGGAAACGAGCAAAACCGGACGCGAAAACCGGCAGGAACAAACCGACAGCCTGAACAAATTTCAGCAGATTCTAATTCAGCAGGCAGAAGTGCAGTCGAAACAACTTGAAGTGCTGACCAAAACCAATCAGGATGCACTTCAACAACTCACTCAGCGCATTGATACACGACTTGTCGAACTGGCAACTCGGCTTGAAACGACACTCAAAGACAACCGCACAGAACTTCAGACAGCACTGAAACAGTTTCAGGAATCCTTCCAGGCCAGCGTAAAAGACTTCAATGACCTGCAGAAGCAAAAATTTGACGAAATGGGCCGGCGCCAGGATGAACTGATCAAATCCACCGAGTTAAAACTCGAAAAAATGCGTGAAACGGTGGACGAAAAATTGCACAAAACTCTCGAAGAACGACTCGGACAGTCCTTCAAACTGGTTTCTGAACAGCTTCAGGCGGTACAGAAAGGACTCGGGGAAATGCAGACGCTGGCGGTTGGCGTGGGTGATTTGAAAAAGGTTCTGAACAATGTGAAAACCCGTGGCGTTCTGGGTGAAATTCAGCTTGGAAGTCTGCTCGAACAGGTTCTGACGCCGGAACAATATCTCACCAACGTCAAAACGAAAAAAGGTTCTGCCGATGCTGTTGAGTTTGCCATTAAACTTCCCGGAAAAGATGAAGAAAATAACTCAGTTCTGCTGCCGATCGATGCAAAATTCCCTTACGACAAGTACAATGTTTTGCTCGCCGCCTATGAAGTTGGTGATCTGGCGATTATTGATCAGGCACAGAAAGATCTTGAGAAAACCCTGAAGGTTATGGCCAAAGACATCCGGGATAAATATCTCGATCCGCCGCACACAACCGATTTTGCCATCATGTTTCTGCCGTTTGAAGGACTTTATGCCGAAGTGGTGAGAAAAAGTGCGTTGATTGAAGAATTATTGCGTGATTATAAAGTGACGGTAACGGGTCCGACAACCCTTGCTGCCATTTTAAATTCGCTTCAGATGGGATTCAGAACATTGGCGATTCAGAAACGGTCAGGAGAAGTCTGGCGGATTCTCGGTGAAGTAAAATCGGAATTTGCCACGTTTGGAACAGTACTTTCAGCAGCACAGAAAAAAATAAAAGGTGTTGATGAAGATCTCGACAAACTGATTGGAACCCGGTCAAAAGCGATTGAGAGAAAACTCCGTGAAGTACAGGTGTTACCAGCCGCTGGCGAACCCCTTGCCCTGATTGAACCTGAAACTGAAGATTAGGACGATAATTCGACCGCAGGGGCGCTGAGAACGCAAAGCGGTGGGATTATTATTTAAAGGAATTCGAATTTCGTAGAGACGTGATTTATCGCGTCTCCGTTGTTTCCGAATTTCGTAGAGACGGGTCTCAGACCCGTCTCTGTAATTTAAGGGAATTTGGAAATTCGTAAAAACACACCCCAGGCTATTCATATAGAATCCTTTAAAGGATTTTGTATTTCATTTACCCTTTAAAATTAATCCTTCAACACAAAACCTCAGGCCTTTTCCTACCTTTTCTTTCATTAGAATTTCGCTTGCCTTACAAGATTTTACCAACTCTTACACCAGAACAACATGGCTGACTTTTTAAAGGGATAATTTTGTTGGCAGAAAAGCAGGAGAAAATGCAACGTTTTCTGGTTTTACTCGGATTTTTGCTGGTTTCTTCAGAATACTGTTCCGCACAGGAATGGAAACTGATTGCCGAATTGAAAGGAAAATGGAAATTTCAGCTCGGTGATGATTCCTCCTGGGTGGTTCCTGGCTATAATGATGCCAAGTGGACTGAAATTAATGTTCCCGGTGAATGGGAAGATCAGGGCTATCCGGGTTATGACGGATTTGCCTGGTACCGTAAAAAATTCACCCTTCCGAAAAATATTTCAACACAAAGATTATACCTTCACCTGGGTTATCTTGATGACGTCAGTGAAGTGTTCCTGAACGGACGTAAAGTTGGCGCCGAAGGTTCTTTCCCGCCTGATTTCAACACTGCTTTTAATACTTACCAGAAAATTGTCATTCATCCTGAATTTTTGAATCCCAACGGAGAGAATGTTCTGGCCATCCGGGTTTTTGATGACCAGATTTCAGGCGGATTTATCTCAGGTAAAGTGGGATTTTATGAACGGGAAGGTGAAATGATCCCTGATTTTAATCTTCAGGGAAAATGGAAATTTAAAGCAGGCGACGGTCTAAACCGAAAAGATCAGGTTCTGAATGAATCAGACTGGACAGATGTTTTTGTTCCGGCTCTCTGGGAAACTCAGGGTTTTACCAATTATAACGGAATTGGGTGGTACAGACTCGAATTCAAGGCTCCCGAAAAGCTCATTTCTGAACCGTTGGTTTTACTTCTTGGCCGGATTGACGATGTTGATGAAACGTTTCTGAATGGATGTTTTCTTGGCAGAACAGGAAAAATCGGAAATGATTCCCACTACAATGATGAATTCAGGGTTTTGCGTGCGTATCTGATTCCCCCCGGTACACTATCTTCAAATAAGGACAATGTTATTGCCGTAAGGGTTTATGACAATTATCTCAATGGCGGAATTTATGACGGTCCTGTTGGTCTGATCACCCTTGAACATTTCAGAATCTGGGCACAAAAATCAAAACTTGCCGATAAAAGTAAATGGGATTTCCTTTTCCAATAGTTTACTTCTTTTTCCCTTTTTTCATTTCTTTGGGTAAGGCAATTGCCGGCAAATTATCCAAAACTTTAACCGACTCCATCCTATCCCCAATTTCAAGCTGCTGAACGACTGTCATTCCGGTAACCACTTTTGCCCAGATTGTGTACCGGCCATCAAGATGAGGGGTTGCAGAGTGAACAATGAAAAACTGACTTCCCTCAGTATCTTTTCCCGCAGAAGCCATTCCAACCAGTCCTTCCTGAGCATATTTGACCGGCGAAAATTCTGACCGCATGGTAAATCCAGGTCCACCCCAGCCATCACCTCTCGGGTCACCACCCTGTATTACAAAGTTGGGCACCAATCTGTGAAAATAAAGTCCGTCAAAATATCCATTCCGTGCAAATTCAACCATCCGCAAACAGGTTAACGGTGCTTCTTTCGGAAGTAATTCAAGAATAATGTTACCCTTGTTCGTTTTAATTTCAAACCACTTCCCTTTCCAGATTGATTCAAGTCCGGCAAGATCAGGCAGAACGGGTTTTTGGGGTTGAGCCAAAGCCCTCACTGCAAAATCAACGCTTGATCGTTGTCTGATCCAGTTAATTGCCAGAGATGAAATTGCTGGTTCTGATGAGCCGGATATCACACCAAAAACGGAATCAATTTCAGAACCGGAAAGCGGACCGAGTGTATTTAAAATGGATTGTATAGCCTCAACGTCTTGAACATGATCGAGGGTTTCAAGGGTAGAAATCAGGTCTTTTTCAAAACCGGTATATTGAAAATTCTTTTCTGCCAATACTTCACCGGCAATTGAAATCAGTGCCATATCCTTCGATTTCATCATTGCTTGAATATCCGGTTTTACTGAATTCGCCGGAAGAGCCAATTTTCTGCTCAGGTTCACGATGGCAGTTCCTGCAAGTGTTTTTACAGGCAACGCCTCATCGTTAAGAAAGTTTCTCAGCATTGGTAAGTTTTCCGGATTTCCTGTTTCAGCATAAATGATGGATTGATAAGCTCTCAACACAGGATTCGGGTGGTTTCCAAGCTGTAAAAGAAGAACCTCATGAAAAGGTAACCCAGCTTTTGCCGAGAGGGTCATCCAGTCAATATCGGTTTTTGCCAGAGGATTTGAAACAGCAAAAAGTCTGCTTGCCAAACCGGTAGTCAATTTTTGAAAAGCCGGAGTTTCTTTATCAGGAACAAGGTTCATCAGGGATATCAGTGCAGCCATTTGTACCATCGGAACCGGATCTGACATGGCAGAAACCAGAACTGTAATCTGGCTGAGTGATCGGTTTGCCTGTATTCGTCCGGCAGAACGGATTAAATTTGATCTGACCTCAGGTGACGGTTCTTTGGCAAACCAGATGCTGATCCATTCCAGAACAGTCGTATCAGTTGCACTTCCAAGAAGCGAAGCCCAGCCCATTCTGACTGCCGCTGAGGGAAAAACGGAAAGTCTTTCGTGATGAAAGTCTACAGTTGGAAACCAGTTTTCAGGCTTTTTAAACCGGTTGAGGGCATACGTAGCCAACGATAAAACCTTCTCATCTTCAGATTCAAGCAAATTTGCAGCATGTTCCAGAATTTTTTGAGAAACCAAAGGCCTGATTGACAGGCGGGTTATGAGTTCTGCTGTAGCAGCCAGTTCATTATTTGACTCAAGTGAATCGAGCAGGGTTTCAGCTTCTTCAAGTGATGCCAGCTTTCCGGCTGCCCTTGCAAATTCCAATTTGGCGGCAAGGTCGGTTTCGGTCAGAACCAGATCCTGAACAATCGGAAAAACAGTTGTATCATTCATTTGACTTAAGGCAAAAGCTGCAGCACGCCGGACTGCCGGAGTTGAATTCCCGAGAATTTCAACAATGTAAGGTGTTGCATCCTGATCCTGAAGAGAGCCAAGTGCAATAAGTGCACGCTCAACAATTTCGGGGTCACTTGATTTCAGATAAGGAGCCAAAGCGGCGGGTTTGGCTCTGAGATCCTGCAGCCGGATAATCGTTTTTACAGTTTTGGATTGTGCCTGCACCAAAACCGGAAAGGAGATCAGACCTGCTAACAGTAATAATTTCAATTTCATAATCAGTTTCCTGTAGTTGTCCGCAAATTAGCCCCGGTGACTGAAACTGTCAATCTAAACTGATTTTTCTGTGAAGATTCAAAAAATAATCATTTCAATAAAAAAAGTGTTTAAATTTGTACTTTCCAAAATCCGGAGCTTCCTATGACATCCAGTATTGATTTCCTGATTATCGGCGGTTATATCGCCCTTGTTTTATTTATCGGGGTTTGGGTTTCCCGTAAAGAAAGAAACTCAACCGATTATTTTCTTGCCGGCCGTGATGTGGCGTGGTGGGCAATCGGCGCCTCACTCTTTGCTGCCAATATTTCATCTGAACACTTTATCGGTCTCGCAGGCGCTGGTGCTTCTGGCGGACTTGCCGTTGGGCACTTTGAATGGCTTGCCAGTTTGATTCTTCTGCTTCTTGCCTGGGTTTTTGTACCGTTTTATCTCAGTTCCAAGGTTTTCACCGTTCCCGAATTTCTTGAAAAAAGATTTGATCCCCGGTCCAGAAAATATCTGGCAACGGTTTCTGTTGTTGCTTATGTGATGACTAAAATCTCTGTAACCTTATACGCCGGCGGGGTGGTTCTGAATTCGGTTTTCGGCTGGGATATGATGACCTCAGCTCTGATTCTGGTTATCATTACCGGAATTTATACCGTCATTGGCGGATTGAAAGCCGTAATTTATACAGATGTGATCCAATCGGCTGTATTGATTCTTGGGGCCTTGCTGCTTACGATTCTGGGCATGGACAGAGTTGGGGGTTGGGATAGTATGGTTGCAAAGCTGGATCCGTCGTATCTGGATATGTGGAAGTCATCTGATGATCCTGCTTATCCCTGGACCGGAATTCTTTTTGGTGCACCGATTCTTGGAATCTGGTACTGGTGTACTGATCAGTTCATTGTTCAGCGGGTTTTAAGTGCAAAAAATATTCCGAATGCACAACGGGGTGCAATTTTTGCCGGATTTTTAAAACTCCTTCCCGTTTTTATTCTTGTTTTGCCGGGTCTGATTGCCAAGGCTTTAAATCCGGCAATTAAAGGGGATGAAGCCTATCCATGGCTCGTTCAGGAAATTTTGCCTCCGGGAGTTCGTGGAATTGTGATGGCTTCTTTACTCGCTGCGTTAATGTCTTCACTCGCCAGTTGTTTCAACTCGGCTTCTACATTGTTCACCATTGATTATTACAAGAAAATCCGCCCCGATGCACCTGAATCTAAACTTATTCTTGTCGGACGGCTTTCAACTGTAGCTTTGGTGATTATCGGTATTCTATGGGTTCCGCTGATTCCCTATATTTCAAGTCAGGTCTGGATTTATCTGCAAAGTGTTCAGGCGTATATTTCACCTCCGATTGCTGCCGTTTTTCTGATGGGAATTTTCTGGCCGAGAATGAATGCAAATGGTGCTATTACCGGCTTGTTTACAGGTCTGGTGATCGGTTTCACCCGTTTGTTCAGTGAGTTGTACGTTAAGTCTCAGGGTGCAGACTGGGGACCCATGCAATGGTTCATTGATATGAACTTCCTGCATTTTGCTACCTTCCTGTTTGTTATTTCCCTGATCATTCAGGCAGTGGTGTCACTTGCCACAGCAGCCCCTGACACGCAGGTTGTTGCCTTGCTCACCTGGAAAGGCCGGTCAAGAGTTATACATGATCTGACGTCGGGACTTTACGAAAGAACGAATATTATTCTTTCTGTTCTTCTTGTTGCGTTGGTTCTGGCAGGATGGATTTATTTCAGCTAGAAATCAGGTATAAGGAATAAGGCATAAGGTGTAAGAAAAAAGGATTTGGGTCTGATTTAAAAAACAGATGACGAAACCACCCTGGCTTTGCTACCCCTCCTTTGGAAAAAGGAGGGGGAATATACCTTAAACCTGTTGCCTTATGCCTTACACCTATTCTGTCAATGATTTCACATTGGCTTCAATCTGGGTTATAATTTCCTGAGCAATTTCAAGGGCTTTAAGTCCGTCTTCACCTGTAACCGGCGGGGTTGTGTTGTTTTTCACCGATTTCAGAAAGAGTGAAATCTCATATTCGAGAGCATTTACTTCTCTGACCTCTGGTTGTTCATAGACAATATTTCTGCTCACCGGACCCACATCAATCTGACCGAGCATCAATGCCGGAGTTGTTTCTTCCTCATCAGGATCGGCAATCCGGAAAACGTCACAGCTTCCCGCAGAAAAATCCACCGAGAGATAAGCATTTTTCTGAAAAATTCTCATTTTTCTCATGGGATGCTGAGATATTCTCGAAGCCGTTACATTCGCCACACAGCCATTTTCAAACTGAATCCGGGCATTGGCGATGTCTATCGTTCCAGAAACAATACCAACCCCATTCGCATCAACCCGCACAACCGGTGATTGCACAAGGTGAAGAATGATGTCGATGTCATGAATCATCAGATCAAGAACAACGGCCACATCAGCTCCCCTGAGTTTGAACTGGGCAAGCCGGTGTGATTCAATAAACATGGGCTGAATATTATACTTTTCAATGGAAAGAATTGCCGGGTTAAACCGTTCAATATGCCCAACCTGAATCTTTACATTTTTCGATTTTGCAAGGGCAATGAGTTCTTTCGCTTGGACGGCGGTGGTTGTAATAGGCTTTTCTATAAAAACATGAACACCGGCCAGAATGGCCTGTCTGGCAACTTCAAAGTGATAAGGTGTGGATGTTACAATGCTCACGGCCTCAACTGATTTAAAAACTTCATCAAGTGAGGAAAAAGCCAGAATTCCATATTCTTCAGCAACCGTTTTTGCAGCTTCTGAGTTGACATCAAAAACCCCGGTGAATTCAGAATCCGGAATTCTGGAATACATTTTTGCATGAAGTTTCCCCAGATGACCCACACCGATAACAGCAGTTTTCATTGATTTTTCCTGATTTTATTTTTTTGAAGAAATGTCGTGTGTCCACACATTGAAAAGTGGGGGCAGTATGCTTGTCAACCCCCGACCAAAGTTACAATTTTCGCCGTAACACCTTCATATCTGAACACAAAATCACGGGTTAATTTCCCCGTTTTAATCCGGTTTTTCTCATCCAATACGACTGAATTCAGCCAGATTTCAGCGTCAGCTTCAGACTGAATTACAGTGGTAATATTCTCTGCCTGCATATCCATGGCTTCAGGGCTTCTGAAGTATTTGGGTCCGTGAGCCACGGGAATTCCGTAAACAGCCGGTTCAAGAATATTGTGGATACCTGCACCGAAACCACCACCAACGTATGCCGCAGAGCAGGCCTGGTAAATTTTAATCAGTTTGCCCATGGCATTAACCCACAAAACATCAAAAGGTTCACCCGCCCACTCACTGAATTTAGAGACTTTCAAACCCGAGAAAACAGACTGAATTCCAGCAAAGGCTTCATTGTGGATTTCATGAGGAACAATAATCAGCCTGAGTTCAGGGTGGGTTGATTTCAGTTTCAGAAAAGCAGGGAAAATTCTTTTTTCATCGTCTTCCCACGATGAACCGATAACAATGGTAAGTCTTGATGGGTCTGTTAGCTGGGTAACAAGTTCATCAGAATCTTTTGAACGTTTAATGACCTGATCAAACCGGGTATCGCCCATGGTTTTAATGAACGGATGAAGCGGAACGATGGCTTTGTACCGGGTTGTGTGAATCTCACTGACGGTCAGAATTTTCTGGTAGGATAAAAAAATCGGATGGAAAAACCACCGTGCCCATATTTTCCCGTACGGAGCATTGGGTTTCAGACTTCCGTTAATCATAAATAATGGAATATTGAACGATTTTGCCAGCAAAATCAGGTTTGGCCAGAATTCGTACCTGATGATAATGCCAACATCAGGTCTCAGGGCAACGTAAAAGGCCGTCACCATCCACGGTGTATCTAACGGGATATATTGAACCAGATCGGCGTCAGGATAGTTTTTCCGGGCTTCATAACCAGACGGACTCATGAATGTTGCCAGAATTTTCAGGGAGCTATTTCTGGATCTCAGTTCGGTAATCAGGGGTCGTGCCTGTTCAAATTCACCCATCGAGGCTGAATGAATCCAGATCAGTTTTTCACCGGATTTTACTTTTGCCCTTAGTGCTTTTAAATCACGGAATAAGCGGAATCTTACAGGAAGCGATTGCCGGAATTTCCCGTCAGTTATCCATAAAAAAACAAGGGCAGGAATAACAAGAACAATCAAAAACAGGTTGTAAATAATAAGAACCAGCCACCGGCTCATTTTAACTCCGATGAAGAAAGAAGAAATTGATAAATGGACGGAAACCAAATTTCGGGCTGCAGATTGTTCATACAGTTAAAATGCTGAAGCGGACAGGAATCACGGCCAATGTGCGAACAGGGACGACAGGCAAGTGACGTGTCTTCCACAATCAGAGCCGGCGAACGAAAAGGGGCAAAACCAAGTGCAGGCGTTGTTGATCCGAAAAAAGCAATAACAGGAATCTGTAAAGCTGTCGCCACGTGCATCAGAAAAGAATCGTTTGAAAACCCCGCCGTGCAAAGTCTGATAATTTCTGCAGATTCCAGCAGGGAAAATCCACCGGCCGCATTCCAGACTTTCTGATTGTCGGGAAAAGATTTCTTGATTTGATTGGCTGTATCCAGTTCATCAGGTCCACCAAGTAAAATAAAACGGACGGAAGGCTGCATTTCTGCCAGCATATTCATCAGTTCTATATAAAAAGAAATGGGATAACGTTTGGTTGCATGTTTTGCACCGGCTGCAATGAAATAAACCGGTGACCGCTCAGAACCACGCCACTGAAGAAACCGTTTTTCAGTTTCAATTTCGATTGTTTTAGGTATGACAAGAGATAAACCCGCACCCGAATCGGGAACATGAAAGGATTTCATCGTCTGAAGGTATCGCTCAGGAACAGATCCAGGATTGAACTTTCGCTTAAACCGGATGTAAAGCCATCTTGCAAATCGATGTTTGGTAAAGGAAACCGACTTTTTGCCCAGCTTTCTGAACGGGAAACTTCTGAAATTCCCTTGCCAGTCGACAACAAGATCAAACTTTTCATTTTTCAAATCTGATTTTAACTGAGTTAGTTCACTTTTGCCAGTCGGGTAAACCCAGGCTTTTGTTACGGCAGGATGGAACTGAATAAGCGGAATTGTTGGTTTTTTGGTAAGAAAGTGAACTTCACAGTCTGGCCAGAACAGATGGATTGAACTCAGTGCTGATGAAGTTAGCAAAACATCGCCAAGAGAGGATAGTCTGATGACCAGTATTTTCCGGGGCGTTTCGTTCATGCGATTTGCTAGCAGAATGCTCGTATTGAGTACTGACTTTGGTTTGAATTGTCAGTTCAAACCCGTAATTTTACAAAATATCTGATTTTTCGCGGATTAAACCAAAATCCGGTCCTAAAGTTAACTTTTATCTCTTCATTTTTTCAGGAAAGGTGAATCATGGCAGCATCCAATTCATTCGATATCGTTTCAATTCTGGACTTTATGGAAATGGATAACGCCGTCAACCAGACGGAAAAAGAAATTCAAACCCGGTATGATTTTAAGGGATCAAAAACTGAAATCATCCTGAATAAAAAAGATAAAAAACTGACGATCCACTCAGATGATGAATACAAACTGACCGCCGTTGTTGACATTCTTCAGAATAAAATGATTAAGCGGGGAATTTCAATAAAATGTTTGATCGCCGGAAAAATTGAGCAGGCTACCCTTGGCACAGCCCGGCAGACTTTTTCCCTTATTTCAGGACTCGACAAAGAACAGGCAAAGGAAGTCACCAAAGTCATTAAAGACTCCGGCGTTAAAGTTCAGGCTCAGATCAACGAAGATTTAGTACGGGTGACCGGAAAAAACCGTGATGACCTTCAGGATATCATAAAACTGCTGAAGGAAAAAGAACTTGCATTTCCACTTCAGTTTGTAAATTACCGGTAAGGAATACGATTGATGAAGGGTGGTTTGCTGATGAGGTTTACCGGATTTCTTGTCTTGCTTTTTTTGGCACTGCCCCCGTTTGCTGGCTCTGAAACCGGACCTGTTACTATTAAGCAGGTTTGGGGAGAAAAAGTTCAGACCAAAGTTCTTCAAAGTTCTGATTTGCCCTGGGATCCAAGTGTAAGATTGCTTGAAGTAGCTGGAATTTTAGGAGCCCGAACCAGCTACAACCCAACCACAAAACTGCTTCAGATTTACTTTCAGTATTATCAGGTTAAAGTTCAGGATGGAAATCCGTTTCTCCTGGTTGAATCCCTCACCGATCCGTCCAGAAAAATAACCTTTCAGCTTTCTGCAGTTGCCGTACCCGGTGCGGGTGATGTCTGGATCGACGTTTTAACTCTTAAAAAATTACTTTTTGTAGTTATTGAAGGGATCGTCAGTCAGGATCAGAACCCAAATTCCATTACCATTTCCTACCGGATGGTAGATCTTGACCAGATTGTCATTGAAGAAAAAACGAATGGCACCCTGCTTAAATTTCCATTCTATAAACCACTAAAAGATTTCGAAAACCGGAAGGATGAATCCGGCAAAAACTACCTGACGCTGGTCAACGTTCGTGCCGATATTGCAGCATTAAACGCCACGAAACCTGTTGGTCTGGTCGAGTTTATTGATGCCAAGCCACTGAAATCAGGCGCATTGCAACTGATTGTAAAAGTAAATCCGGCAAAAGTTTCCTCTGTTGATTTTGAGTATTCTGAATCAACAAGAGAACTTTTCATGAACATCCGGAAAGCAGCACCTGAATCAGACGGAAGTCAGGCGGCAGCAGGGGTTGTTCCGATCCCTATAAAAAGCAATCCGCACATGAAGGATAAATGGGCACTTGATGTGATCGTTCTTGATGCCGGACATGGCGGGAAAGACCCGGGAACCATTGGTAAAAAAAGTACCCGGGAAAAAGATGTTACTCTTGGGGTTGTACTTAAACTCGGCAAGAAAATCCAGAAGGAATTCCCGGATATCAAAGTGGTTTACACCCGTGATGATGACACGTTCATCCCTCTTGATAAACGGGGAAAAATTGCCAATCAGGCAAAAGGAAAACTTTTTATTTCAGTTCACTGCAATGCCAACAAAAAAAAGGATATCAACGGAGTTGAATCGTATTTTCTGGGTTTGAATAAATCTGATGAAGCCCTTGAAGTGTCAAAAAGGGAAAATGCCGTTATTCTGGATGAGGATAATTACGAAGAAAAGTACAAGGATTTCAACGAGGAAAACCTGATTTTGCTTACTATGGCACAGTCAGCATTTTTGGAACAATCAGAGAAAATTGCCATCAATGTCAGTAAATATGTTTCTGATCATGCAGATTTAGATAACCGGGGTGTGAAACAAGCCGGATTTATGGTTCTCTGGACGCCAAGTATGCCTTCCATCCTGATTGAAACCGGATTTTTATCAAATCCTGAGGAAGAAAAATTTCTCTCATCAGAAAAAGGTCAGCAAAAAGTTGCTGATGCCATTTTTAAAGCGATCGCCCAGTATAAAAATGATTACGAAAAAAGCCTGGGGAAATTGTAGAAATAGTTAAAAGTTACAAGTGGTAAGTTATAAAGGCGAAGAACCCGTCCAAGGTTCGTTTACGAACCGCGGATCCGGTAAAACTTTGAAACAAGCTTCGTGCTTAAAAGTCGGGCGAAGTGAAAATCCCGAATTAGCTTCGGGGTTACAAGTGGTAAGTTATAAGTATATAGTGACTTGAAAAAACAAATATTTGATTATTTCATCAGTCAGTAAATAATTCTGAATTGTCTCTACACTGACCACTTATAACTTGTAACTTATAACTTGTTCCTTATTCATATCTCAAGCTCTCAATCGGATCTACCGCTGCAGCTTTTCTGGCTGGGAAAAACCCCGCCATCAACCCGATAATTCCAAGAATAACCACGACCCCGATCATGACTGAGGGTGAAATGACCGGCCTTGCCAGCATTTCTATCGGGTCAAACAAATTTTTCGGATCACTGGGCACAAGCCAGGCTCCTTTTACGGCAAGCCAGGTTAAACCAAGTCCTAAAAATCCGCCTGAGAATGCTAAAAGAATGGCTTCCATCATAAATTGAATTGAAATCTGACTTCGTTTTGCCCCAATTGCCATCCGGATGCCGATTTCACGGGTTCTTTCTTTTACCGCAACATACATAATGTTGGCAATTCCCACGCCGGCAACAATTAAAGTCAGCAGCCCGATCAGCCCAAGAAACATGTTGAATCCCTGAGTGACAAGTCCCATCATTTTCATCATTTCAACCATGTCCCAGATGCCAAGTGCCCGTTCGTCTTTCGGGTCAAATTTATATTTTCTGCCCAGTGTCTGAAAGACTTTGGTTTTAACCACTTCGTTCATGCCCGGCACTTTCAGGTGCATCACAATGGAACGCAGGTTCCGGTATCCGTAAATATTATGAAAAGTGGTGTAGGGTATAATGGCCCGGCGGGTATCAGGTCCCATACTCATTCCCATTTGGGTTTTTCGCTGAATAATGCCCACAACCGTGTAAGGCTGATCATCCATCATGACCATGCCGCCGATCGGGTTCTCCCCACCGAAGAGTTCATCGGCAACTTCATTTCCGAGAACAAGCGTCCGGCGGCCGTCTTCCATGTCTTTTTCATTGAGGAATCTGCCACCCTGAACGGGATACATGGTTCTCATATCTTCAAATTGCGGATTCACGCCTTCGCAAAATGTGTTAAGAATGGCTTTCCCCCGTTTTAACTGAACAAATGTGCCATAGGTTGGGCTGATCATGTCAATTTCTGGAATGGAGGATTGAAGCAGCGGAACATCTTCGGGTTCAAGATTGATAAACCGGCCTTTCATCATGCCTTCATATTCAAGGTTGGTTTGTCCTCCAAAAATCATCAGAATCTGGTTACCCGAGCCGAGTGTACCTTTGATGAAAGCATTGCCCAAACCTGAACCGAATGCAAGAAGAGCAGTGATGGTGAACGTTCCCCAAGCCATAGCAGAAATGGTGAGAAATGACCGGATTTTTTGTGTCCGCAGATCGTGAAAAAATTCTCTGATTAAAATGAGCCACATGGTTCGGTTCCTTTCAGGCTCTTAAACATTCAACAACATCGAGGTTGGCAGCCGTACGGGCCGGCATAAGTCCGGCAGCAAGCCCAATTGCCATCAGAATTGAAATGGTTATGGCTGCAACTTCAAAAGAAAGAGTTGGTGTGCCGATTCCTTCCTGAAACGGAAGCAGGTTGATGCCTTTTAATATCAGAAGTCCCATCAAAAATCCGATTGAGGCGCCCAATCCGACAATAAATAAGGTCTCAACCAGGAACTGGATCATAATGGACGATTTGGTTGCTCCCATTGCCCGGCGGATTCCAATTTCCTTAACCCGTTCCTGAACGACGATGAACATGATGTTGGCAACTCCGATTCCGCCAACGGCAAGAGTAAACGCACCCAAAACGCCCAGAAAAAGATTCAATCCGAGGAAGAAATAATAGAAAAATTTATCAGCCTCAACGGTATCCCAGATAAAAATGGCTCCTTCATCAGTTGGGTCAAACCGGTGATGACCTCCCAGAACCGCACGAACATCCTTTCTGAGTTCTTCAGATTGGGTTGGGTCTTTCACCCGATACAAAATCACATTGACCCGCTGGCCCGGGTTCAGGCTTTTATAGGTTGTGTACGGAATGAAAACCCTGTCGGCATCCCAGGTTCCGTAATTTGAATTCTGAGTTTTTTCCTGCATCACACCGATAATGACAAAAGGCGAATTGCCGACAAAAATCGTTTTCCCTACTGCATCTTCCATTCCAAAAAGGGTTTCCTTTGCTTTATTCCCAATAATGGCCACCCGTCTCTGCTGATCAATATCCAGCTGATTCAGCCATCGGCCACCTGCGAGAACGTACACATTCCGCAAATCGGAATAAATTTCTTCAACGCCGGTGAGTCCTGGCTTCATGACGTTGTTTTTATAACTCGCAGAAATTCCATCGGTTGAGTATTCCATCGTAGCATGTTCAATTCCGGAGATCCGTTGTTTGAGCAGGCTGGCATCCAGCTCTTCAAGCGGGATGTAACGGCCAAGCCCAAATCCACCAAAAGCTTTCGTGGTTGCTCCACCAAAAATAACCGCAACCTGAGATCCCATACCGTGCATGTTCTTTACGGTCTGGTGTTTAAATCCTTCACCAACGGCCAATAAAACCACGATGGCAATGGTTCCCCAGATAATCCCGAACAACGTCAGCGTCGTTCTGAGTTTCTGTGCTTTCATGTCCAGTAAAAATTCGTTGATCCAGGTAAGCATGATAGTTGGTGTTTAGTGTTTGTGAATTTTCAATTTAACTGAACGGGCATTTTTCTTGAAACCGGGCACTTCGACTCCGCTCAGTGACCGGTTTCAAACCACTCGTCATTCGTCACTGGCTATTTAATTGATTTTACTTCAGGTTCAAGTACTTTTTCATTTTCCTTCAGACCCTCAGTGACTTCAATATTGATAGCATCACTCAATCCGGTTTTGATCAGTTTCTTCGATTTTACCTTTGTTGTTGTATCTAAAACGGTAACAAACGTAGAATCTTTAGCAAATGTAACGACCCGTTCCGGCAGTGAAAGCACATTTTCTTTTTTGGCGATGATAATATCAGCATTGGCAGAATAACCGGCACGAAGGGTGATTTTCTGATCGGGAAGAATTTCAATTTCAACCGGGAAATTGGTGGCATTGTCCTTCTTTTCGGCTTTCAGAGCAATTTTACTCAACCGGCCCTTTATGACATCTTTAGGCAGTGCCCCTATTTTCAGTTCAACCGGCATGCCGATCTGAAGTTTTCCCACATTGATTTCATCAACCGTTCCTTTAAAAATAAGTGATTTCATATCCGCCAGCGTCATAACGGGTTGTCCCGGCTGGAAGGATGATGAAGGTACAACCGGGTCACCGATGTTAACCATTTTTTCAAGAACGTAACCATCCAATTCAGATCGGATAATGGATGAATACTCGGTATTTTTGATATTTACTTTCCCTTGTTTCAGCAAGGTGATTTTATCCTGAGCACTTTCAAGACGAAGACGTGCTGCCGTGTATTCCTGTTCGATTGCCTCATATTCTTTGCTTGAAATGAGTCCTTTTTTCATCATGGATTCCTGACGAATCTTTTCTTTTTCGATGGTTTCGAAATTGTTCTTTTCCATGTCGACCTGGCGGGTGGCATCAGCTAACTCAGTCGGGGTTGGATCGGGTTTGATTTCAATCAACGGATCGCCTTTTCTGACGTAAGATCCGGCATCATTGAAAATCCTGGCTACAATCCCTGATACTTTAGATTTCACCTGGATTTCCTGCGTTGGCTGAATATTTCCAACAGCAAGAACCTTATCAACTATCGTCAACTTCTGAACTGAAACCTCAGGAAGCTGGTTTTCATCATTTGATTTGGAATTGGTAAAAAAGAGAAATGCACCGCCGGCAATGATGACGACGCAGATGGAGGAAATAATAACTTTCTTTTTCATGGCTTTTCTTTCGGTTTGCAGATTTTATGCTCTACCGGCGGTTTACGGACTCATTTTTCTTTAGTTTCCCCGAAAAAGAAAAATTATTATTTGCGATCCCATCAAAATGATGAAACCTTTTTTGTACCATCCGTATACCCAAACCCCTTTATTTATACCATTACAGAAATGGACGGACGTACTGCCATGAAAATTAAATCTGCCGGACTCATTCTTTTTTTTGCCTCAGGATTATTTACACTGGTTTCCTGCAAAAAGGAAGAACCTAAACCTGAATTTTCTACCTATTCGATTTCTGAATTTCTTTCAACTGTAAATTTCAGAGGTGCTTCTTTTTCTCCTGACCGTACAAAAATCCTTGTCAGCAGTGATAAATCCGGAATTTATAATGCTTACCATATTCCGGCAACTGGTGGCGACCCCGTTCCGCTGACCGCCTCAACAACCGATGCTGTTTTTGCAATCTCCTATTTCCCTGAAGATGAAAGGGTTCTGCTGTATTCTGATAAAGGCGGAAATGAACTAACCCATCTTTATGTCAGAGAATTAGATTCTACTTTGAAGGATATTACACCCGGCGAAAACTTAAAAGCTTTTTTTATTGGATTTGCTCAGGATAACCGCTCCTTCTTCATCGCACATAATCAGCGTGATGCCAGGTTTTTTGATGTGTATGAACTTGATACAAAAACTTATCAGCCAAAACTGATTTATAAGAACACAGACGGACTTGAAATTGCTGCCATTTCTCCTGACAAACGGTTTCTTGCCCTTATGAAAACCGAGAGCACATCAGATCATAGCATTTTTCTGTTTGACACCAAAGCTCAAACAATAAAAAACCTGACTCCGCATGAAGGCGATGTAGCCAACTTCCCACAGACTTTTTCTCCGGATGGAAAAGAATTATACTATCTCACCAATCAGGACAATGAATTTTTATATCTCGTAAGGCAAAATCTTGAAACAGGCACAATAAAAGTGGTTGAAAAGGCCCCATGGGATGTTGAATATGCCTATTTCTCAAAGAAGGGAAAATTTCTTGTAGTTGGAATCAACAATGATGCCCGAACCGAACTCAAGATTTATGAAACGGCAACCATGCTCCAGACCCTTCTGCCAAAACTGGACAATGCCGAAATAAAATCAGTGGTTTTTTCTGAGGATGAAAGTCAGATTGCTTTTTATGCAAGTGGCGGAAAAAACCCGAATGATCTTTTTGTATTTAACCTCAAGGGCGGAAATCCGATTCAGCTAACCCGTTCTCTGGCTCCTCCCATCAACCCGGATGATCTGGTTGTAGGTGAGGTTGTTCGTTTTTCTTCCTTCGACAGCACACAAATTCCTGGTATTTTGTACAAACCGGTTAAAGCCTCTGCTGAAAATAAAGTCCCAGCTTTGGTTTGGGTTCACGGCGGTCCGGGCGGACAATCACGGCTGGGATATTCTGCACTGATTCAATATCTTGTAAACCATGGTTATGCCGTTTATGCCATCAACAACCGGGGAAGCAGCGGGTATGGTAAAACCTTTTTCAAAGCTGACGACCGTGATCATGGAAACGGAGATCTGAAAGATTGTGTTGAATCAAAGAAAATGCTGTCTGCCACGGGCTGGATTGACCCGGATAAAATTGGAATAATTGGCGGAAGTTATGGTGGTTACATGGTTCTGGCAGCCTTGACCTTCCAGCCACAGGAATTTGCAGCAGGTGTTAATTTATTCGGGGTTTCAAATTGGGTGAGAACTCTGGCAAATACGCCGGCTTACTGGGAATCCTTCAAAAAAGCACTTGAAAAGGAAATGGGAAGCCTGAAAGATGAACCCTATCTGAAAAGTATTTCTCCGCTTTTTCATGCTGATAAAATTGTAAAACCACTAATGGTTCTGCAGGGAGCCAACGACCCCCGTGTGCTGAAAGTAGAATCAGATGAAATCGTGGCAGCCGCAAAGAAAAATGGGGTCCCGGTTGACTACCTGGTTTTTGAAGATGAAGGCCATGGATTCATAAAAAAAGAAAATCAGGAAAAAGGATATGAAGCCATCCTGAAATTTCTTGATCTGCATCTGAAGGGAAAATGACCGGTCACATATAACGGGTTACTGGTTAAATTCAAATAAATTTCCTGTCCAAATATTCTACAAACGGGCTGCACCGATGGTGCTGAATCCAACACTTTTTTGACTTCAATTCAAAGGAAAAACATGATACGTCTGATTACTCTTCTTCTTCTGGCAGGATCTTTTGCCGTACAGGCACAGGATACCCGTCTGAATTTACCGTATTCCAGATTTACCCTGGATAATGGACTCACGGTCATCGTTCACGAAGATTTCTCTACCCCGATGGTAGCTGTAAATGTTTGGTATCATGTGGGTTCATCTTACGAAAAACCCGGTCGTACCGGCTTTGCACACCTTTTTGAACATATCATGTTTGAGGGCTCAGGTCACGTGAAAGAAGGGGATTTTGATAATCTTCTTGAAGCTGCCGGCGGAAATAACAACGGCTCAACCAATAACGACCGGACGAATTATTACGAAACTGTTCCGGCTAATGCCGTCAGTTTGGCTTTGTTTCTTGAGTCTGACCGGATGGGCTATCTACCTGACGCCATGTCACCCGGAAAAGTAGACGGCCAGCGTGACGTTGTAAAAAACGAACGTCGCCAATCTTACGAAAACCGTCCGTACGGACTTGCATGGCAATATCTTTCAAGTGAGTTTTATCCGAAAAACCATCCGTACCACTGGCCTGTAATTGGTTATATGGAAGATCTTTCTGCAGCATCTTATGAGGATGTACTTGAATTCTTCAAAAAATATTATCGTCCGAATAATGCTGCTTTGGTTATTGCAGGGGCAATAAAAACCGCCGATGCAAAAAAACTGGCAGAATCGTGGTTTCGTGATGTACCGAAAGGTGAAACGATTATCCGCCCGGAAGCACCTGAATTTGAACTTTCTGGTGTCAAGACAATGACGATTGAAGACAACGTTCAGTTGCCAAGACTGTATATGGCTTTTAAATCACCGCGGTCGCTTTCTCCCGGTGACGCAGAAATGGATATCACGGCTCAGATTCTTGCCGGGGGAAAAAACAGCAGACTTTACAAACGTCTTGTTTACGATCTCCAGATTGCACAGGATGTCGCTGCTTTTCAAAATTCAGGAGCCCTTTCTTCCCAGCTTATTATCATCGCAACGGCACGTCCTGGAATTGATCTCGATCAGTTAAAAAATGTGATTGATGAGGAAATTGAAAAACTCAAGGCAGAATCACCATCACAGCGTGAACTTCAGCGGGTGGTTAATCAATATGAAGTTGGCTATTTGAGTCAGTTTCAATCTATCGAGGCAAAAGCTGACATGATGAACAGCTATTTTCGTTTTACCGGTAATCCGGATTGGGCAAATGAAGATTTGTCACGGTATAAGTCGATTGATACCGGAGATATTTCATCGGTTACGCAAACTTATCTTGATCTGAATAAACGGCTGATTCTCAGCTTTGTACCCAAAGGAGCCACCGAGCTGGCCGTAAAATCAACCGGAGAACAAAAATGAAAAAAGCACTTTTAACTTTTGCTGTTTCAGTACTTCCACTTTTACTTTTTGCCCAAAATCCTGACAGGTCAGAAGCCCCCGCCCTCGGGCCGATTCAACCGTTGGTCATACCCGAAATTGAATCCTTTAAACTGTCAAACGGAATTCCTGTTTACTTCGTCAGGAAAGATCAGGTACCATTGGTACAGATCAATTTGTTTGTCAGTGGCGGATCTGCATTTGAAAAACCATCAGAACTTGGACTCGCCAATCTGACGACAGATTTGATGACAGAAGGTGCTGGTAAAAGAGATGCACTTGCCCTTGCTGATGAAATTGACTTTTTGGGAATTCGACTGGATGCCTACGCCGGGTCTGAATTTATGGGCGTGAACTTGTTTGCTCCAACCAGTCGGGTAGATCAGGCTTTGGATCTGATGAAAGATGTTACTTTATCTCCTTCTTTTGCAGAAAAAGAACTTGACCGCATCAGAAAATCGAAACTTGTAACTCTGGGTCAAAACCACGATGAATCAAGAGTAATCGCCTCAACAGCATTCAATCAGATCATTTTTGGGAAGGACCATGCCTTTGGCCGTGGTGCTACCGGAACTGAGAAGACTCTCAAATCATTCACTGTCAAAGAGGTACGGGCTTTTCATGAAACCTACTTCAATGCAAAAAATGCATGGATTGTAGTTGCCGGTGCAATCGACCAGAAAGCACTGAAAATCAAGCTTGAAACGGCCTTAGGGAAAATGAAATCAGGAAAATCTTTTGAAACACCAAAATTGCCGGTTCCTACCGTTGCAGGTCGTGTCATTTATCTGATAGATAAACCGGGTGCAGCTCAATCTGAACTCAGAATCGGACATACAGGCGTCAACCGGATGACACCTGATTACTTTAACCTTACTGTAGTGAATACCATTTTGGGTGGCTCGTTTACTTCCAGATTAAATCAGAATATCCGTGAAGAACATGGTTATGCATACGGAGCTTCTTCCCGTTTCGGCTTCCAGAAAAATACCGGGGCTTTTCTTGCTGCCTCTGCCGTTCAAACTGAGGTAACCGATTCTGCTATTTTTGAATTCATGAAAGAACTGAAAGGCATTTCAAAAATAAGTGAAGAAGATCTAACCCGTGCCAGAAATTATGTTGCCCTGAGCTTCCCGTCTGATTTTGCTGATGTTCAAAGTATTGCAGACAATATTGGCAATCAGATTTTTTACGGATTACCAAAAGATTATTACAATACCTACACTAGAAACATTCTCGATGTAACGGTAGATAATGCAGTCAAAACTGCGAAAAACTACATCAAAACAGATGACCTGGTTATTGTAGTCGTGGGTGATAAAGCCCAAATCGAGGCAAAAATCAAAGGATTGAACTTAGGCGAAATCAAGTACCTGAGTATTGAAGATGTGCTTGGTCCGGTTCCGCAGATTTAAGAAATGTCCGGGATACGCCGTCCGGGGTACGTTTTACGCAACCACGTAGTGGTGACCTGATTGTAGGTTTGTAAACAATAAAGAACACCCGCCCGGTCACTAGTTTTGAAAATTGCTCTTATTTTTTCCGGGCGGAATGGGGAACTCCTTAACCGCCCCGGAATTTCCCGCCAAATTGTGACCCTCAATACTTAACGTAAAAATAACAGCCCTAAATCGTTCATCTTTCCCAAACCTTTCCTACCTTTATAGCCCCAAAAAATACTAAACGGACCAAACCATGAAATTTTTGAATCTTTCCTTTGTATTTCTTTTTCTGAGTACATCTCTATTTGCTCAGGGAACCGAAACCTTCACCAATATTAAAACCGGCAGCAGCAGCTATGCAGCCCAAACCTGGACAGGTGATAACGGACTTCAGTGGTCAGCCTCAAAGGCACGAACTGATTTAACCATTAATGGACCTGCAATAACTCTCGATGGCCGCACCACAACCGAAAAACTGGAATGTTCCGGTATTCCAGGTGGAATCGGTAGTCTCACATTCTCACATATTCAGGCTTTTACCGGTTCGGGTGGTCTGTTAACAGTTAAAATCAATGGAAACCAGGTTGGAACTGATATCCCCATTTCTACAACTCAGGGAACCGCAACACTTCCTGATATTAATATTGCCGGTGATTTTACTCTTACCATTGAAGTGAAAACAGTTCGTGTTTCAATTGATGACGTAACCTGGACCGCCACAGGTGGTGAACCCAAACCGGAACCCGATTCACATCCGGCTTCTTTTTCTGGTTCCTCTCTGTTTTCAACAAGTCTGACGTTAAATTGGGTGGATGCAACCGGTACCGTCATTCCCGATGGATACCTGGTAAAGGGCAGTGTTTCTGGCTTTGACGGAATTTCAGATCCAGTTGACGGTGACTCTGAACCCGTTACAGGATTGATTAAGGTTGTTGGTCATGGAGTTCAAACCCTTTCCTATTCTGGTCTGACTCCTGTAACTACTTATTATTTTAAGATTTATCCGTTTACCAATTCTGGCAGCAACATCAATTACAAAGTTGATGGGGCAGTTCAGCAGGTTTCGGTGACAACCCTGGAAGGGAGCTCTCTTAAACCCGAACCCAGTGGCTATCCAACCTTATTTTCCGCCCCCGATCCTGGACAAACCAACTTCTCAGTGACGTGGTCTGATGCAACAGGTGAAACTATCCCTGACGGTTATCTGATCAAAGGAAGCAATTCCGGATTCAATGCAATTTCTGCTCCTGTTGATGGTGTTATTGAGGCTTCAACCGGATTCACTCGTGACATTCCGGCTTCTGTTGAAAATGCTATTTTCTCAGGATTGTCTTCTTCGAGCACCTATTATTTTAAAATTTATCCGTACTCCAATTCGGGATCCGATATCAATTACAAAACCGATGGTTCCGTTCCGCAGGTTAGTGTAACAACTCTGTCTTCGGGTGGCGGAACCGGAATTCCTGTCGGCTATTATACCGCAGCTACAGGAACGGGTGCAACTTTGAAATCAAATCTGTACGGAATCATCAAAGGACACACTTCCGTTTCTTACGGGTCACTTTATTCTTATTTCGTATCAACAGACAGCCGTCCTGACGGGAAAATCTGGGATATGTACTCCAACGTTTCCTGGACGCACGGTTCAAAACAGTGCGGAAGCTATTCAAAAGAAGGGGATTGCTACAACAGGGAACACTCGTTCCCTGCTTCATGGTTTAACGATGCCTCACCTATGTATTCTGATTTATATCATTTATATCCAACTGATGGCTATGTAAATAACCGCAGAAGTAATTATCCTTTCGGCGAAGTAAAAAGTCCGTCATATACCAGTCAGAACGGAAGCAAAGTAGGTTCAAACTCATTTCCGGGTTATTCGGGAACGGTTTTCGAACCACTTGATGAATACAAAGGTGATTTTGCCCGGACTTCGTTTTACATGGTTACCCGGTATGAAAACATTGTTTCAAACTGGCAAAAAAACAATGCCTCGTCTGATGCTGTTCTCTCAGGAAATACCTTCCCGGCTTTTGAACAATGGTACCTGAACATGATGTGGAAATGGCATCACCAGGATCCTGTCAGTCAAAAAGAAATTGACAGAAATAATGCAGTTTATGCAATCCAGAAAAACCGGAATCCTTACATAGATCATCCTGAATATGCAGACCTGGTTTGGGGTGGGGTTGCCGTTTCTGTTGAAGCAGCAGATTTACAGTTGGCTAACCAAATTGAAATTTTATCTACCTATCCAAATCCGTTTAATCCGGAAATGAAGATAAAACTCAACAGTGGAAAAGCAGAACCGGCTACGATCCGGATTTCAAATGTTCTGGGTCAGGTGGTTTACGAGGAGACAGTTAACCTGTCTGCCGGTGTCAACGAATGGAACTGGTCGGTCAATTCGAATGCCGGAGCAATGCCTGCTTCCGGAGTTTATTATTTAACAGTTACGGCATCTTCAGGTGTTGCTACAAGACCAGTTGTTTTGCTCAAATAGGTTTTAATGTTTTAGAAACAAAAAAGGCGGATCGAAAATCCGCCTTTTTTGTTTGAAACTGTCAGTACGAACCCGTTCCAACTCATAAACTCAAAAAAACTTAAACACTTTATCTATACACTCTGCAAGAAGGTTACATTCTTTCGGGTGCTGAAATCCCCAGAATATCAAATCCATTTTTCAGAACGGTTTTTGTGGCAACGCATAAGGCCAACCGGGCATTTCCGAGTTCTTTGCCAACACCAATCACGTAATTAGAATGATAAAACTTGTGGAACTGGGTTGCAACTTCATTCAGATAAACAATCAGACGATGAGGTTCATAATGGGTTGCCGTAAGCAGAACAGTCTCAGGAAACTGAAGCAATAACCTGATCAGATCAAGTTCATCAGCATTCCCTAGCGGACTCAAATCCACCGAATCAGAATATTTCAATTCGGCAGCTTCTTCTGCTTTTCTGACAATTGAGGCAATACGGGCATGGGCATATTGAAGATAGAAAACGGGGTTTTCATCCGTTTCCTTTTTCGCCAGGTCCAGATCAAAATTAAGGTGTGCACCCATTGATCTCATCAGGAAGAAAAACCTCACTACATCGGCGCCGGCTTCATCGGTCAGCCAGTCAAGTGTAATGAAATTCGCTTTCCGGGTCGACATTTTTACGATTTCACCTGCCTGGGTGACGGTCACAAACTGGTGAATAAGAACTGTAATCATTGCCGGATCGTAACCCAGTATTTTCAGGGCAAGCAAAACGTCAGGATAGGTTGCAATGTGATCTGATCCGAAAATATCAACAACTTTATCAAATCCACGTTTGAACTTTTGGATGTGGTAAGCAATATCAGGTAACCGGTAAGTAGGCTCACCAGTACTTTTTACAAGCACTTTATCCTGTTCATTTCCAAAGTCAGTGGTTTTAAACCAAACGGCACCATCTTTATCATAAATGACACCTTTTTCTCTGAGCAACGCCAGAGATTCATCAACATGTCCGTTTTCATACAAAGAATTTTCGTTGTAATAAACATCATGGTTGATGCCAAGGCGACGGCATGAATTCTTGATATCTTCAAAAATAACAGCTTCAGCTTTATCTTTGAATGGAATCACATCATCAGATCCTCTTAGAGAATCCCCATGTTCTTTTATCATTTCACGGGCAATATCCCGGATGTATTCACCCTGATAATAATCTTCGGGGAACTCAATTTTTTCACCAAATTCTTCGAGATATCTCAGTCGGACAGAATCTCCCAAAACCCGCATCTGACGACCGGCATTGTTGAAATAATATTCCCGTACAACTTCGTAACCCAGCCATTCCATCAGGTTTGCAATGGTGTCACCCAAAACTGCCTGTCTGCCGTGACCAATCGTAAGCGGACCGGTTGGATTGGCGGAAACAAACTCAACCATCACCCGCTGGCCCTTGCCAACTTCATGACGACCATATGTTGAACCGGTTTTTAAAAGGGCACCAACTTCAGATATAAAATAGGCTGGCTTGAACTTAAAATTGATGAATCCCGGACCTGCAATTTCAGGCTTTTCGACAAGTTCTTCAGGGATGGAAAGCAAATCGAGAATCTGTTGGGCGACCGCGCGGGGGTTTGCTTTTGCCCGTTTTGCCAGGGTGAAAGCAACATTGGTTGAGAGATCACCATGATCCTGATTTTTGGGAATTTCGAAATAAATATCGTCAGAAAGGAAGCTCAAACCGGCTTTGGCCAGAGCTTGCTCCAGATGGGACTTCAAAAAAGTTTTCATGTTTTATTCTGCAGAGGAAGGAGTAAAAACGAGTCCGGCAGGTGTATCAGTTACCGTTTCAAAAGGTGCATCACCCCAGAGACGGTCAAGTCCGTAAAACTCACGGGCATCTTTATGGAAAACGTGAACGACCACGTCAACGTAATCGAGTAAAACCCACTTCATGTTCTGGGTACCTTCAACATGCCAGGCACGCCAGCCATTTTGCTCAAGACCCACTTCAACGGCATCTGCAATGGCTTTTACCTGAGTATCAGATTCGGCGGTACAGACAACGAAATAATCGGCAAAATCAGTAACACCTTTCAGTGCCATGATTTTTACATCGAGTGCTTTTTTGTTCAATGAGGAAGTTGCTGCAAGAATTGCAAATTTTTTAGCTTCGTCAGGAGTTGTGGTACGTTTTTGTTTTTTTAAAGGCTTTGGTTCGTTCATTTTTTGTTAAAAGGGGCTAAAATTTTATAATCTTTTCCGATGACCAGAGTCAGATCGGCATAATATTCGTAACTGATCTGGGTGAGAATTCTTCCGGATGGAAGTCCCAGAACATCGGCCAGTTTTTTGGCGGCAGCTTTATCACCAATCCGGTCAAGCACAACCGTATTTTCAGTGTTAAATGAAGAGTAATTTCCCTTTTCAACCACGTCGAAGCCTTGTTGCCGGAGAAAAGCAATGGCCTGATCAGTGAGTTTGGGGATTCCGTTTCCGTTAAGTACCTGAATCTGAATGACCAGTTTGGGGTCAATTTTTTCAGGATCCAATCTTGACGGATCAGAAGGTGGATTCATAAACCGGATCGCCAGAGAAACCACAAAAAACAGGCAGAGCGCAACAGCAACACCCAGTGTGGCGTTTACAATCCAGGGTCGTTTGGGTTCCGGGAAAAAATCCGGTTTCGGAGGTTCGGGCTGAGGGGTCAGATCCTGGTCTTCAGACATTAACGCCAATAACCATAATACCGATTCCAGGGATCCATGCTTTCAAACATCCCAGTTGATCTGTATGGATTATTGAACATGGAAGAGCTACCAGGATATTGGCTGAATGCAAATGTAAGCAACATATTTTCTGCGGGGCGGTATTGCAAGCTTAGATTTTGAAGATAAATCTGTGCACTTTTCTGTTGAGGACCAAAAGTCTGGGTTCCAAACGGATCGTGTGCAACACCAACATCCATTCGCATCACGACAGGAGCATGGAAACTGTAAATCAGAGTGTTGGTGTACAATCCTTCAGAAAATGTATTTCCGCCACCGAACGATGAAACGCCAAATGAATAACTGTGATGCATTTGTACCCGGTTCATATCCAGAAGATTTAAACCTCCTGCAGATGGGCGAAATACGGCCGGACCTGTCATGGCTGGCGGGTTTTTAACCCGTTGTGCATCAACAGTAAAAGACATCAGCAATATGAAAAGTAGAGTTGTCTGGAATTTCATGATGTACAAGTTAGCTGATTTGTTATCAATTTTCAAGAGTTACGCAGATTTACTCATTATCAAGGGTCGTCGTGCCGTTCTCCTTTTTGGATGCTTTCTTTTTGAGACTGTCAGGTTCACGGCCAGATGCGCCAAAGCCAACCACTTTTACGCCACCCGAATTGGGAACATAAACTTTAAATCCGGCATCCTGATCACGTTGCTGTTTGACTTGTTTGGCAAGCTCCTGGGTGTCTTTGAGATATTTATTGAATGCTTCATCCAGAGCTGCTTTTTTTGCCAGAACTTCTTCAGGCTTAAGTCCGTTTCGAAGCGAAAAAAGAAGTTGATTGGCCTCGGCAACAGTCAGACCAGACTCTTTTTTGGATGAAGCTGATGCCACAGAAACTAACGGAGGCTGAACGGGAGTAAATACACTTTTCTGCGATTCAACCACAGCATAAGACGGCTCCGGGGCAGATTGAAATTCGCCGGAAACCAGGCGTGAAAACCGTGGAACGGCAAGCCTTAGACTTCTGACCGTGAAGGCATCCATAGAAATCAAGGCATAATCATTTTCGTCAGATGCAGAAACTTTTACCAGATCGGTTCGTTCAGGAAATGAAATCAACAGCGACGTTTTGACCAGATCAGAACCCTTACCTGTTAAGACTGCAAGCGCATTTTCCAGGTTTTCATTTACTTTTCCACCAAGTAAACCGGCAAGCTTTTGCTGAATTTTTTCTTTAAGCTGATAGACTGACGGATCAACAAGAAGTTGCCCTTTTCTATCAACCAGAATACCGCCTGAAAGAATTCCGGCGAACTTCTGAAGCTGAGCATTAATTTCAGTTTCCTTTTCAGAAGGAAAAAACTGATCAGCCAAACCGGACAGATGAAGATAGACAGCTTCGGTTTTTTCGTCGGATGCAGAAACCAGAATACCAGGCCGGCCATCACTGCCGGTAACAAGCCGAACGTATTCTGTTCTTGCCGGATCAACCGGGACCATTTCCTGATGAAGAAAGGCCAGCATATCTGATGAGTTAAGCCCGGTAATCAGGGGTTGAGCAGCAGAGGCGGATTGTATTGCAGAAACAATAACCTGATTGGGTTCAGTCTGGGGTTTGTTTGAAACCGAAAAAAAGACAAAAACACCAACGAGCATCAGAGTAGAGCCTGCAAATGCAAGTTTTCCCCAACTAAGTTGGGGACCTGCGGGCTGACGGTCAATTTTTTCCATAAGGCCGGCATAGAAATAAGGATTTGGAGGGACATCCTTTTTCCAGTCTTCTTTGATTCCTGTCAGGAGGGATTTTTGGAAAGAAACATATTCCCGGCAACCTTCGCATTCCGGCAGGTGGGATTCTACCTTTTCAGCAGATTCCGGGCTGAGCTCACCATCAAGATAGGGGTCAAGCTCATCCTGAAAGTTTTTACATGGATTCATTTTCGTGTTCAGCATCGTTTAGTGATTCCTGGTGCCAGAAAGGAGAAATGACGTCTTTCAGGGCAAGACGGGCACGGTTCAATCTGGATTTTACGGTTCCGAGTTCAAGATTGAGAACTTCGGCAATTTGTTCATAACTCATATCTTCAAAATCACGCAAGACAATAATCGTACGGTGTTTTTCAGATACTTTCGAAAGTCCCCATCTTACCAGTTCAATCCGCTCTTTTTTCAGAAGTGCTTTATCTGCCGTGGGGCTCATTTCCATGGGGTCAAGTTCCATTTTTTCCATACTGAAAAAACGGCGGACCCGGCGGCGTCTGATTTCATCACGGCAATGATTGACGGCAATGCGGTAAATCCAGGTTCCAAGGTTGGAACGGTGTTCAAACCGATTGATTGACGTGTAAACTTTAATGAAAATTTCCTGAACCAAATCATCCATCGTATCGGGATCTGAAAGAATGGAATAAACCAGTCCTCTTACTTTTTCCTGATACTGGCGAACCAACCGTTGAAATGCTTTTCTATCGCCTGATTGACAAGCAATGGCCAGTTCATAATCTTTACTGTTTTCATAACTGATGGGTTCATCCAATACGGCTGCACGTGCATCCATCGGTAAATCCTTCCCGTCGTGTTTAATTTCGTTATTCATGGTTTTTGTCGATTCATGAAAGTAAAAGTTCCAACGTGTATAACGGAGGGTTAGATACCCTTGTTTCAGTTTAGGTTTAAGGTCATTGATTTGTGCCCTTTGGGGAAAGGGTTAATCAGGGACAGGGGACGGAAAACAGGTCACGGATTACTGCCTGCCCCGAACGTTTTAAACCCGGCCTTTGACGGGCTTTCGGGGGGTCACAGGTTACGAATCACAGAATGCTGATTACAGGTAAAGGTTTACGCGTGACGAGTGGCTGATCCGAGAATTAAAATTCCTTTTTTTCTCAGGGATTTAATTTCAAATCCGGCATTCCGGATGTCCTGTTCAGATTCCCGGTTCAGATGACAACCGGCAGCCGCCAGTTTCCAAACGGGATGAATCCCGGAAAAAAACCAGCGGGTCAATTTCCCTTCCGCCTGAACATGTTCGAAAAACCGAAGCTCCCCGCCTGGTTTAAGAACCCGGTAAATTTCTGACAGCACTTCTTTCGGACTGGTTACCGAACAAAGTGTTAAAAATAAAACGACAGCATCAACTGAGTGATCTTGTAAATCGTGTAATCTTTCGGCGCCGGTTTGGTAATGAACCACTTCCGGCGACACTTTCAGACTTTTAATCGTTTTATCGAGAAGAATTTTCATCCCGGCTGAGGGATCTACGCCAATCACAACCTGAACTTCGGGCGGATAGTGTGCAAGGTTGAGTCCGTGACCGATTCCCGGTTCAAGAACGGTTCCTTTCAGTCCGGAAAGCACTTCTTTTCGGAGGTGATTAAACTTCAGTGAAACCAACCATTCAAGACGCGGATAAATATGCGTTCTGTAAAGTGCGATAAAGACCTCAGGCAATGTGTATAAATTCAAACAACCCTTTAACCCAACTTCAGACACCTGAGATTCTGCTAAATGTCATTTTCCCAGCAAATTCCGCAGAGCTTTTTCACAATCGCTGAATTTGAACTGATAACCTGACGCCATACTTTTTTCAGGAATCACACGCTGCCCGGTTGTGAGAACTTCGGCGACCTGACCCTTTACAATTCTCTGAATAAAACCCGGAACCGGAAACCACGATGGCCGTGACATTACTTTACCAAGAATCGAAGAAAAGGTTTTCATCGTTACCGGATTTGGTGCTGTTGCATTTACGGGACCTGAAAGGGTAGTCGTTTCGAGTGAATGAAGAATAATGCCAACTTCATCAGCAATGTGAATCCAGGAAAACCATTGTGTTCCGGGAAGCACAGGTCCGCCGGCAAAAAACTTAAACGGAAGCATCATTTCTTTCAGGGCGCCTTCATTTGGATCAAGAACAATTCCCGTTCTGATCAGCACGGTTCTGATTCCAAACTCCTTCGCCTTTAAAGATTCAGCTTCCCACTCAACCCCAACACCGGCAAGAAAATCATGGCCGGCAGGAGCTGATTCTGTAAGTTGACGATCATCGGAAGGTCCGTAAATTCCAATGGCAGAGCCTGAAATAAAAACTTCGGGTTTCCGCTCAGCCTTTTTCATGGCTTCAACAAGAAGACGGGTTCCGTTTACCCGGCTGTCCCTGATTTCCTTTTTCCAGGAATCAGTCCATCGCCGGCCGGCAACTGATGCACCGGCAAGATGAATGACGGCAAAACTTCCATTTAGCTCACTGGCCCACGGATCAGAGAGATTTGAAGTCATTTTTACCCAATGGTCAGCTTCGGGGACCTGAGTTTTTGCCTGATTTGCATCCCGGCTGAAAACGATAACCCGATAGTGTTTTGCTTTGAGTGCTTTAACAACTTCAGAGCCGATAAGTCCGGTAGCACCGGTGACGATAATTGATTTCATAAGATAACAGTGGTAGGTGATATGTGGTCAGTGGTAAGTTTTAATTGAACCGGTCAACATTTTCAAATTTCTTCCTGATAGATGAGTCGCTTCCTGACCAAACACAAAAATTAAATAATCTTGTTCCGGATGTAAAAAATCACAAAATCAGCCTTAAACTTTTAGAACGTGTCAGACATCACAAGTTTTTACTTTAGATACTCCGACTTTTAACCTCACGTTTTGAATTCATGGGCAGAGGAGCAGGTTGGCGTTGGATAAATTCATTACGGGTTCAATTGTCTCAGAATGCCCGATTTTGTTGTTTTTAAGATTTAAGCAGATTACAAACTAAAGGAGAAATCATGAGAAATCTGATTTTGTCTGCCTTGCTTTTTCTCTTTTCTGTTCTTCTTCTGGTTTTTTATGATACTGAAAATGAAAAAAAATCAAAAGAAAAGGAGCTTAAACCGACTCCTGCAACAAGCATTGAAACGAATACCCCGTCTCAAAACCGTTTGGTAACTGCAAGCCGCTGAACAATCGGCGTCCCCATATTTTGCAGAAAAAAGTACCAGTCCCCCGAGTAAATCATAGCAAAATCAGCCGGCAACGGTAATTCAACCGAACCGGAAAGCATTCCCCACGAAACTCCGTTGGCTGAACCGGTAAGTGGTGCATCTGTTGCATTTATCGGACCCAACGGAAGCTTCCAGCGAGTCCACAATCTGGTTTTCAGGTTATTCTGATCAAAACCCAAACCAGCGCCTGCAACCATCTCATGATTTTTATTATTTTCACGCAAAGTGGCACCGACTTCCCCTAATAAAAAAACGGGCCGGTATTGAAACGGATACCACGTCCATGAAAGCAAAAAGGTGGTTTGAAATTCATCCCAACCGGCCGGAATCGGGTTATCCAATCTGCCTGAACTGCCAATAGGAACGCGGAGTGCAACCGTTCCCGCAAGATGAAGAACGGATACCGGACTGAACCCGGAACTGAAAGAAACCACACCATCTCCCAACCCGCTGGTTGTTTCCTGACCCAGCTTTGAATTTGAAAAAAGGGTCAGGGCGGCGGCCATCCGGGTCGTTTCAGAAATTGTGTAAACAACGCCACCCGTCACTTTTAAATCAGTCAAATTCTGAATTGAATACGGTTTCTGCAGGTGATTATAGGCAGTTGAAGACGAGGCATAATCTGTTTGAAGAACGGCCAGAACGCCAGCCGGTTTTCCCAGATTTCCGCCATCAGGAAAGAGTGTTAAAAATTGCAGAAAAAGGATCAGTACTGACATCAGACCCCTTTTTCGGCTTCCGGCCAGAGGAATTTGTGAAGCTGAACCTGAAACCGGATAGGAAGTCCGGTTTCAAGAACCCATGCAGCAAGATCAGCAGGCGGAACTTCCTTCCAGATCGGAGAAAATAAAACCGTCCAGCGAAGCAGATTTAATTCTTTCACTTTTTCGACCGACCAGTCAAAATCGGCACGGCTCCCGATAACGAATTTCAGCTCATCCCACAGTTGCAGATCATTCACAATTGAATAGTCATTGTTCTTCATCATTCCCGACGAAGGCGTTTTGAAATCCACAATTTTGCGAACTGATTTCGGAACGTCACTGATTGGCAAACTGCCAGATGTTTCGAGTAAAACTTCATAACCTTCATCCAGCAATTTTTGCATGAGGATGTTTACACCAGACTGGAGCAAAGGTTCACCACCGGTGATTTCAACCAGTTTACAGGGGTAGGATTTTATTTTTTCGAGGATGGAATCCATTGCCAGATCATCACCCTCGTAAAAGGCATATTCGGTGTCGCAGTAAGTACAGCGAAGGTGGCATTCGGTGAGACGGACAAAAATACACGGCTGGCCGGCGTGTGTACTTTCTCCCTGGACTGAGAAATAGATTTCGTTGATTTTAAGAACTTGCATAATACTTTCACCGCAGAGATTAAAGGCGACACCAAAGGTCCGAAGGAAATACAAAGAGACCGCTAAGGCACAAAGGCGCTAAGAAATGCTGGAATTAAAGGCTTATAAACAATTATTATTTAAAGGGTTAGACAATAGGAAAAATACTGTTATTGGAAGTTTTATTGGGTTATAAAAACCTCCCCCAACCCCTCCTTTACAAAAGGAGGGGAGTTAATTACCCGTGACCCCCCTAAAGCCCGTCAAAAGCCGGGTTTAAAACGTTCAGGGCAGGCAGTAATTATGTGACCCGTAACCCGTCATTCGTAACCCGTAATTGCCGTCACCTGTCCCTTGTAACTTGTCACCGGCTATTTAAGGCCATTTGATTTTCAGCTTTTTCTTTGCTTCTTCAGCAGCTTTTTTAATGGCATCGTTTTTCTGTTTTTCAGCTTCGGCTTTCAACTTTTCAGCTTCTTCGTTCACTTTATCCTGAACCGCTTCTTTAGCCTCATCAACCTTCTGGTTCACTTCCTCTTTGACTTTATTTACAACGGCATCCGTTGCCCGGCCTGCTGAACGGTTTGGATCAGGTTTGATAGTTGGACTCATAAACGTGCCGCCAACATTCAGATCAACGATAACCCGTCCCTGTTTATCCGTCATATATTGAGATGCAATTTTTCCGTAATTGGTTGATTCCAGAGAAGATGACATCGATTTGGGTAGTGCCAGTGTTAATTCATAGCCAATAGTCTGATCAAGAGCTTGCCATCCGTCGCCTGTGATCTCTGAACCCACTGCCGATGCTTTCAGATCACTTAAAAACAGCTTTCCTTCCTTGATTTCAAGTCCGGCTGTCCATCCACTGACGCTTAAATTCTGCCATTCTGGCGCTTTGAGATACGTTCCAAGTGCAGTTTGAATCGGATGCCCTGAAAGTGAACCGGAACCGAGTGTTACACTTCCGATTCCGTAAAGTGATTCGGTTAAAAGTGTAAGAGAATCAGACAATCCACCATTGAATTTCACATTTGCAGAAACGTCACCTTTCAGATAGGCTGCCATTTTTACCATTTTTTCTATGGATGGAAACATACGGAACATATCATTTGCCTGAAGCTTTGATACATCAGTTGCAAGATCAAACAGGACTCCCTTTTTCTGATCGAGAATGACTTTTCCGTTTACCGAAACGGACCCACCAACCAGATTTGCTTTGGTGTTTGAAAGTGTAATTGTCTGGTCATTGATGTCAATCTGAGACAGGATGTTGGTTGCTGTAATATCTGTAAATGCAAACTTTTTGATTGAGGCATTGAAACGTCCTTCAACTCTGGGAAGCTGGGGAACTTTCAGTTTGGTCGTATCAACCTGAATGGGTTCTTTGGGTTTGGCATTCAGGTCAACCAGATCGCCCACGTTGAAATTTTCTGAAGCCAGTGAAGCAGAGAACTTCGGAATGAGTTTTACTGAATCGGGGTTGAGAATAAAACCCAGGTAATTCTCAACTTTCCCGTTTAACTCAAGATCAGTTGTTCCAATGACCATTTTAAGTTTTTGCAGATTCGCCATGTCATTGTTGATCACAAACGTTCCGTTTATACTTTGGATGCCGTTTGGCAGAGTTCCTTTTTTCGAGAAACTCATATTGGTAAAGGTAACGTTTCCGGTTCCCTTTAGACCTTTTGGATTCAGTGCTGGTCCGTTTACGGTTACAACAGCTTTAATTCCACCCCCAACCGACATAGAATCGCCCATCGGATAAAAAGATTTTACATCCTCAAGAACCAGCGCCACGTTGGCATCAAGATCAACAACCGGATTTTTAAAATCTTCAACATTGGCTTTTACTGAAAACTTTGAGTTTTTAATCTCACCGGAAAGGTTTTTAATACTGACTGATTTTTCAGTGCCGTTCACATCCACATTTAAATTAGAAAGTGCAGCCGGAAGATCGGTATATTTGATAAATCCATCTTTAAGCAGCATTGAATAAGTTGCTTCGGGAAGGAAACCGCCACCAACTTTACCTTTTGCAGTTGCTGCAAATGAGAAGGTTCCTTTGGTTTCAATTTTAGTGATATCCTTGACTACATCAGCCGGAACCAGAGACAGAAATTGCTTCAGATCAGTTTCTCCGCTTGACAAAGAAAGGTCGACAGTACGAATGGAATCTTTCAGATTTTCAACTTTTCCTGACATGTTCAGAGCCAGGTTTGCAACAGTGAATTCTGTTTTTCGGATGTTCAGCGTGGATTTCTCAATTTCGTAGGAAAGAGTTTGTTTCAGGGAAAGCGGAAGGTTTTTGACGAGACTTCCCATGGCATTCCGGAAAGTAATTTTCCCGATCTGCAAATTCTGATTCACTTCAACCGAATCTGAACCATAATCCAGATTGAGGTGATAATTAAACTCATCAATGCTTGCGAAAGAACGACCCTGCTGGTCATCGAAAGTCAATGAAAAGTTGGTGAGAAATACGTCATCAAGGGCAATGGACTGAACCGGGAGTTCGCCTGAAGATTGGGTTGAATCCTGAACAGCAGCAGTTGTATCTGAAGCCGGAATCATGGAAGCAAAATTGAAAACACCTTCTTCATTTTTAATAACGCTGACTTTAAGTCCGTCAACACCCACTTCACTAACTTCGATAGATTTTGTCAGAAGCGGCAACCACTTCAGACCGAGGCGAAATTCATTGAAGGAAACGAAAGGTGCTTTACTGAAGGAAGAATCGTCAGCAATTTCAAGTTTGCTGAGTACAATCCCAAGTGAAGGAAAAACCTCGACTTTTGCCCCGCCAATGGTCACTTTACGGTGAAGCTGACTTTCAAGTGCCGGCACTGCATTTGAAATGATAACCGACTCCGTCAGCATAATTTTAACGGTTACGGCCAGAATAATGAAAAGGGCAACCGGAATGGAAAGCACAATCAGTGTCCATTTTACAGGCTTGGTCATAGGAACTCCAAAAGATATAAATATTTAACTTTACAAAATACGGAAAAGTAAAATGAATAGCACGGAATGGGGGAGGGTTATAAGTGGCAAGTTATAAGTTATAAGTGGAAGAAAGTCACATAAAGAGGTACCTTTACTTTTTCAAAACAGGGAAAATGAATGACAACCCCAAGCACTTACAAATCAATCAACTGCAGCTGGTACGACCGGCTGATCCAGGCCTGTGAACGAAAAGAAGAGTTGAATCTGGAAATAGTAGATTCCGATCAATCTTTAAAAAAGATTCTGGTTAAGCCGGTTGATATTTTCAGCAAAGATCAGGCTGAGTGGCTAAAATCATCGGAAGGAACTGTAATCCGGCTGGACAGGATACTTTCTGTAAATGGTGAGTTGCTGAGCGGAGTTTGCGGGATTTGAATTTAATGAATTTAAATGGTTAATATTTTAGAAAATTTCGTGGATTCCCGCCTTCGCGGGAATGACAACTCTCTTAGGTTGGATGAAAACCCATTTGTTGTCATCCCGGACTTGATCCGGGATCCAGTAATTCTTCTTTTGATTCAACCTATTTTCAAAGTTAAAACCAAGCTTTTTATTTTAACAGAAGCATTCGTTTGGTTTCTGTTACATTTCCCGATTTGATCTGATATAAATAAATCCCGCTTGAAAGTCCTGCCCCGTCAAAACTGACAGAATAGCTTCCCGGTGCCTTTTGTTCATTTACCAGCGAACGGATTTCTCTGCCCTGCATATCAAAAACTTTAAGTGAAACTATTCCCTGCGTTGAAACCTGATAATTGATTTTTGTAACCGGATTGAACGGGTTGGGGTAATTCTGTTCAAGCGATAACCTTTTTACTGCTTTTTCATTATCAGCCACAGAAACACCGGTCGAACTTTCAAAAACCACTTTAAAAACGCCAGTCACTCCTGAGGGAATGTTCAATTTTTTTTCCTGCGATGAAAAGTCAGAATAGGTTTGTCCGTCTTTTTCGACTGACTTGATCCGGTACTGATCAGAACTGATTTCGAGCGGATATAATTGCACGACCCGATCCTGATTTAACTGTGAGTACTTGTAATACAAAGTCACCGGTTTTTTGTGAAGCATCAGATTGCCGTAGAGGTAAACGTAATATCCGGTTTCAATTGAATGGTAAGCAGCTTTTCCACCGCCGGCTTTTGCATCATTCCAGATAAATCCGCCCCGGCGTAACTGATTTTCATAAACTTCACCATACTCATGATCAACAAAATGTGTCATGTAAAAGCTTAGTGTTTCATCTGCCATTTTGAGATACTTGTCATCCCCCGTCAGATTGTGCAAAAACAAACCTGCTGTAATTGCCTGTTCCATTTGCCACCAGGCTTTAGCGGAATCGGGCTGACCATATAGCAACATGGTTCCTGTCACCCGGTCATAATCTTTGAACGGTCCGCCATAAACATGATCATACCCTTTTGCCAGAACGTGATCAGCAAGTTTAATGGCAGTTTCAAGATAGACTTCGTTTTTTTCAAACTGATAAACACGACCAAGACACCATGCCGTTTTCAGAACGTGACCCATGATCGTACGGGTATTGTCATTTGCAGTAGTATTGTTGTAAGTCCAGTCTGTGTTGTAATTTTCTGCAAAACCGATTTCCTGGGCATCCATTGTTTTTGCGAGCCGGTCAACCATGTTTGAAGCAACTTCCAGCATCCGGATTTTATACTTTTCTTCGCCGGTCAATAAATACATATTTAACAGATGGGTTGTGATTGCATCAACCGTTGAATTAAATGTTTTTCCGCTTCGGGTTGTTCCGTTTCTGCTGAGCGAATTGTAATAGCCGAATCTTGCCGGAGTTGGATCCCATAAAACAGTTTCGTTATACTGATATCCTTTATTGAACCAACCCATTGCAGTTGTATCGCCTGTAACTTCAATTTTTGCCATTAAACCCAGTAAAGCATAATGCTGATAAAAAGCATACTTATTTCCGTTGATTGAATTTACAGTTCCGGTTGAAGAAATCGAATTGAACCATCCACCATAAGTTTTATCCCAGGCAAATTTGTACATGAAATCGAGTCCTTTCTGACCCAAATTCAGGTAAGTTTCATATCCTGTCATCATGAAGGCACGGGTTAGACCATAAGCATTTCTTGACTGACTGATCATATCCTTACTGGTTCCCCAGGAAGTAAGCACATTGCCCTGCCGGTCAATATTGGTAAAAAAACCCCCAACCGAAGACTGATCAAGGGCTGAATCCCAAAAAGCAGCACAGCTATCAACATAGCCAAGAATAAGGTCCGGGGTCTTGAGATACTGGCTTTTTACCTGATATTGTGCAAAAGTGAACGGAATATTCAAAAAGACGATTGCCAGAAAAGAGAAAAGAAATTTTTTCATGGGAGGTCCGGGCTAAATATGTGTCGGAATTTACTCATTTTTATGAACTGAAAAAACATTTACAGCAGTAATGAGGTATTCAGGCCGATTCATCCAGATCACATATTTATCAGAAAACACAAATTCAGCACCTATCTGATTTAATCAATAAAACCTTAGAATTCTTTTCCTATTTTTATCCATGTAAATCAAATCACATTTTAATCGGACTGATTAAATTACAGCTTTGGTATTCCAATTTTTCCTGAAGGAAAAAAACCAATGAAATCGATATTCACACTTTTCTTTGCCTTTGTTTTTCACAGTTCATTGGCACAGTCTGCCGATTCCCTGAACCAGCGGGCAAAATCCTTTTTTTATCTCAATCCGGATTCTGCCGAATTTTATGCTAATCAGGCAGCTCTCATGGCAGCAACAGAGGATTCGCTCAATGATCTTGCTGAAGCTTTTTCCAATGTTGGTTTTGCACTGCTTCAGAAAGGGCTTGCGTCAGAAGCACATCAGCAATTTTTAAAAGCTTACGGTCTCTATATTGAAACCGGTAGTCAGGATGGAATTGGTTCAGTTCAAAATTATATCGGAAATGTGTATTCTAATCAGGGCCGGTTCCGGGAAGCTTTATCGTTTTTCAAGAATTCCCTCCAAACTTATCTAAAGGCAGGAATTTCTAATTACCAGGCAAGACAAACCGGAAATATCGGGATCACCTACCAAAAACTGGGTATACAAGATTCTGCACTTGTATATTTAAATGAATCTGTAAGATTATATGCTTCAGGGAAAGTTCCAGAAAATGCCGATGTCATCCGCATTTATCTCGGAAGAGCTTATCTGGCTTTGGGTAAAACTGATTCTGCCCGTATCCTTTTAAAATCGGCTGTCCATTCAATTTCCAATCACCCTGAACATCTCAAATTTCTTGCCGTCGGTTACCTTGATCTTGCCGGTCTTAATATCAAAGAAGGAAAAACTCAGGAAGCCCGGCTTTACCTTGATTCGGCATTTTCGATAGTAGAACCCCATGATTTTAAAAATGAGATCCGGGACTTTTACCGGATTCAGGCTGAATATTTTGAACTGGCAGGGAAACCGAAAGAAGCATTATCTTCCTATAAAAATTTTATACGGATCAGGGAATTACTTCGGGATGACGATATCAGCCGGATGACGGCCGATTTTCAAAATAGCCTGGATACTGAGTTAAAACGACGGGAAATTGAATTTCTTAAAACGGATATCCGGGCTCAGAACCAAACCCGTATTTTTCTGATTATTACAGTCGGAAGTTTGGTTTTGTTTTCTATCGGACTGGGTGTTTTTCTTTTTCTTTACCGGAAAAAATCAAAAGAACTTGAAGAAAGTCACGATTCACTGAAAATTACAAATAATGACCTTCAGGAAGCTCTTGAAAATGTAAAAGTTCTGAAAGGATTTATTCCGATTTGTGCGAACTGCAAAAAAGTGCGGGATGATTCAGGGTTCTGGAGTCAGATTGAAAGTTATATCATGCAGAATTCCGAAGCACAGATCAGCCATGGCATCTGTCCGGATTGTATGGAAGGATTGTACGGCATTAAAAAGAAGTAAAAGCAGATTATTTCAAAAAATCTCTAAAACTGGTATTGCAGCCCTACTGATGGCACAACAAACACTCTTGAATCAACCGGAATGAAGGTATTGAGTTCCAGAAGAAGCCGGGTTTTTTCATTTCCAAAACGATAGCCAGTAATCAGGCTTGTGGCCAGATACCGGTTTTCCTTCACATCACTTTTCATTCCGAATGTACTGAAGTCCCCAGCTGTAGAGAAAAAATTACCTTTCACACCCGCATACCAGACGTCCTGCCCAATTAAAATCATCGGATAAAATCCAAAAGCAGAACCGGATGTTGCATCCAGATAATACGAAACGCCCATATCTGCCGATGCCTTTATTCCCGAGTCATAAAATTTGTATTTTCCGTCGAGAAGCAGAATTCCGGGAAGCGCAAACTTAAGACCCATGTCGGCTTTTTCAGATAATCCGTACCGGCCACCAGCTTCCAAAGCAAAAGCCGTTCCGCCCAGCCAACCGGTCCCGCCGCTTATTTCAAACTTTCCTTCAGGAAGAGTCTCGGGCGTTTGCAAGGTGGAATAGGGAATGCAGGAGGAAAACTGGAAAGAAACCAAGGACAAAAGGAAAACATTCAAGATTTTCAAAATAAAAGAACCTCAGGTTTTGCTGTTTAATTGTTGCCTACTGATCGCCCCAATAGGTATCTCTTTTTTCAAGCTGAATCTCCGGGGAAAGAACGTTTTTTAACTGCTCAAATGTCAATGAAGAATCAATTAAAGAGAGTAAACTTTCCCGTTTGGAAATAGTTGAATTCCTGTAAAAAAATCTCAGACTTTGAATTCCTTCAACCCGTTCGGTCGGCCAGCTATACCCACCAGCATTTGAACCACTGTAAATAAAGGTGTGGCTTCCCTGAAAAAGAACCTGGGGTGGGTACTGATTTATGGACCAACCAACCAATTTCCGGCTCAGTTTTATGGAAAGAGAATCAATGTTCATTGAACGAAAAAAAACACCTTTCCTTCCAAGATAATCAATCATTTCTTCAGGATTCTTTATTGCCTCAACAGAATCATAAATAACAGTGAGCTGTTTCTTTGTAAAGGTAGTATCAAACCAGACTATTGCCCTTGGTTTGATTGAAAGAGAATCTGTCAGATAAATTTTCCAGTTGGTTTCATCAACAAAAATATTTGTAAATATTTCACCACACCCAGGAGAAAATGCACAGTATGGCTCTTTTAAAGAACTCGAAAAACGTCGAATCCTGAGAATGACATCTCTGCCGGTTTTTTCAGCATTAAGAATTGGGTTGGTTATTCCATCATTTGAATTTTTCTCATCTTCATTGCTACAGGCTACCAAAATAGAAATGGCTAATAAAACAAGAAAATTCAGGATGCTTTTCGTTTTCATCATTTCTTTAAATTTAAACGAGAAATTATCGCCCTATTTCAACTTAAAAAATCATACGGATTGAACCGGCATAGTTGATTCGGGTTTGTTCAATTCAATCAACCATTCCGCCAGAATTTTTGCTTCAGTACCAGAACCTGATGACTTTGCAGTTTCAATGATGGATTGAACCAGATCTGCGATTTTTATATTCAAACCTGCACTTAAATCATTGCCATTCCTTATTGCAGCTGCCAATTCCCTACCATCCATATTTTTTAAAATATTTTTGACCGGATGTAAAAAGACACCTTCCATTTCATCATCTGAGCAGCCGAGTTTTCGCTGTCCGAAATCTTCAAGCAGTACTTTACACCAGGGAGGCAGGTTACCATTAAAGGCAACCGAAATCAGCAACACAAGTTCACCAAATAAAACATAATTTCCACTATTATTCGCCTGTTTTCCCGATGGCACAGCTTCGGGTTCAGTTGAATTTTTGACTGGTACAGTTTTCTCTGAATTCCCGCTGCCCAGCAGTTTGGAAACCAGAAAAAAGCCCAGAAGAAAGGCACCACCCATAATCAGCCAGGTCGTCATGATTTAGGAAATCCTTTCGTGTTTGATAAGTTCTATGCCCTGACAGTCACTGCAAAGCCCAGATTCAACCTTGTAAGGTGTCAGGCAACGGGGACAGTATGAATTCATTTCAAAATCAGCTTCGGCGGAAGGAATTAAATCTGGAACAGAAAGCTGATGTTTTTCAAGTAAGCCCAACACTTTCAGATTTGTTTCTCTCACTGCCTCTGAAATTAAATCACTCAGACCAAAACCCGCAACCGGATTTTTCAGATCATTCTTTATTTTCAAAAGAAAACCCACATTTTTATCGGGGGATAAAAGAAGATCAGCAACAACGACCGGATGAATGCCTGAAAAGGTCATAATTGCCAATCTGTCTCCGGTTCTCATGGCATAGAATGGTGAAATAAAAAGGTGGAAAATTTCAATTGCCTTTTTAATCCGGGAAACATCAGGTTTTCTGAACACACCATACACACCGGATATATAAACCAGTGAAAAGTGAACCAGAAGAAAAGCAATCAGCCAATACAAGCCTGTTTCCGCAAACCCGGCAACAAGAATAAAAAACGGAAGAAGAATAAACAGGAAAATCCACTCAATCAGGGCTATGCGGTTTACAATTTTAATTTGATTCTTTGAAGCCGTTAATTGGGCGGAAGCTTGTTCTTTTTGAAAAAATGAATCCAGAAAGGTCTGAAGCTGGGATTCCCGTTTTTTTTCCGGAACAGAAATCATCAGTTTGAAAAACTGACCCCAGCGTTTCGCTTCTTCTGATGTGAAGAGTTCAGTTTCAGGAAAAGAATTGATTTGTAATCTGGAGTCGGAAACCTGAACCTGCTTAAGATCTTCCCAGGGGCAGAACCAACTTTTTTCATTGGAAGGAAGAACCGGTCCGACAACCGAACCAGAAACCGGACAGAATCCTTTAGAAGAAAACGAAAAGGAAAATGACGAAACCGGATACACTCTGCCAAAAGGGGGAAGTGGATAGGTTAATATCAATCCCTTTTTCTCATTTGATAAAAAGGCTGAGGTGAACGTGACATTGAATTCTGATTTAAACCATCTGCGAAAAATAAGGGTGGAATGTGAAACAGCAAAAGAACATTCTGCCAGATAAATCAGCATCAATGCCGGAACGATCCAATCCATTCCAGCCATGAAAAATTATTCCTTATCTTTTTTATTGCTGAAATATTTCCAGATTGCTGATCCGGCAGCACCAACTCCCACAACAATAAGTTTCCAGAAAGCGGCCAGAGACTTTAGAATCACATTGAAAAATCCTGACTTTGCGGCAACGGCTGCAGCCCCGCCAAGAACGAGGGCAGTAAGCCCATATTCAGCAACTTTATCACCTTCACGGAATTCAGCATATTTCTGTCCGGACTGAAATTCGTAGCGGGTCAGCATTTCTCTGAAAAGAGGTAAATCTCTCTGATAGTTATCAGGACTTGTAACCAGAGTAACTTCCATAACGCCAAAACGGCCCAGAAGTTTTACGTTGTGGTTGATGAAAACACCATTTCCGCCTTCGGTGAATCCTTTTATTGCCCACTCGAGGTTATTGGTCTGCGGATTGTAGTAAGGAGCAACGGCCCAACCCAATATTGTCATTTCCGGCATCCCGATTTCAGTGCGGTATTTGTTATTCTCTGTCTGATTTTCCTGCATCGCCTCCATCATTGCCGTTGAATCGAGGTCATTTTTCTCATCATCTTTTACATAACCTGAACCGTCAAATTCAAAAACGCTCCACCAACCCAATGAATCAGAAATGACCAGTCCCACTTCCTTGTCGCTGGTCAGATTTTCGTTATAAATCAGAAATTTTCGTGCATCATCACCGTTAGCAAAATATTCACCCGAAATCAGATTTATCTCACCGAGTGAACCAACTTTTACCAGCTGCGGACCTTCAATCCATTCAATTTTTTTACTGGTATCAGGTGCTGATAAATATTGAATTGAATCTTGCTGGGCAAATAGATTAGTTAGAAAAACTATGCTGAAAAATGCTGTTAGGACTGCTTTCATTAAATGACCCCGGGTTTTAACTAGGAATATTTTGCTTCAACTTACTTTTAAGGCACAAAAATGAACCTTATTTAATCCTAAGTCAAAGAAAAATCAGGTGTATAAATTAAAACCTTGTTAAATTTTCAATTTTCCATCCCTCTTGCCCATTCAAAATGAATCCCTTATCTTTTAGTCCGTAATGAAAAATGTGGGGGGAATGATGGATTTCAGCGTACTTCAGATCGTAACTTTTGTGCTGGTTTTATTAATGGTTGCGGGTCCACTCATCCTGATTGGATTTCTTTACTTCCGCAATAAATTTCAATCAGGTCATTCCATCCTCAGAAAACACCCGCTTTTAGGTACCATGCGGTATCTCATCGAAAAACTGGGTCCTGAATTCCGTTTTTACATTACTGACACTGATAATGAGGGAACACCCTTCAGCAGAAATCACTTTACTTCGATCATTTTTGCTGCCAAATACTGCAAAACTGTTATTGGTTTCGGGTCAAAACGGGATTTTACTGAACCCGGATTTTACCTCAGCAACGCCCTTTTCCCGAAGCAAAACTCTGAACTTAAAATTGACAACAGTTTCACTTTCAAAACCCACAAATATGAAGTTGTGAGTGAAGGGGTTTTTACCCGGAAGCAAACCAGTTCGTGGGTGGATGTAAGACCGTGGCAACTCACTGATGAACATGCCATCATTTTTGGTAAAGACCGCCGGCAGCCGTTTGTTTCAAAAACCTGGTTCGGTTGCTCTGCCATGAGTTACGGTTCACTGGGAGCAAATGCCCTTGAAGCGATCAACCGTGGACTTGCCCTGACCGGTTCAGGTTGGCACAATACCGGTGAAGGCGGCATTTCTCCTTTTCATTTGAAGGGCGCTGATATTATTGCACAACTTGGCTCAGGAAAATTTGGATACCGCACGAAAGATGGAAAAATGGATTGGGATCTGGTTGCAGAAAAAGCACAGCTTCCACAGGTGAAAATGTTCGAGATCAAACTTCATCAGGGAGCCAAAATAAAAGGCGGGCATCTTGAAGGCGTTAAAGTAACCCCCGAAATTGCTGCCATCAGAAATGTTGAAGCCTGGAAAACCTTGTCATCACCCAATCGTTTCGATGAATTTAATTCAGTTGATTCGCTTCTCGATTTCGTTGCCAAATTTCAGGACGTTTCCGGGAAGCCTGTCGGAATCAAAGTTGTTGTGGGAAGTGATATTTCTCTCGAAGAACTTTGCGAAAGAATGAAGGAAAGAGGTGACGGACCCGATTTCTTCACGGTGGATGGAGGAGAAGGCGGTTCCGGAGCAACTTACAAAGAAATGGCTGATACGATGGGGCTCCCCATTTTCTCAGGACTTATTATCGCCGATGACACACTGAGAAAATACGGACTCCGTGACCGTGTAAAAATCATTGCTTCCGGGAAACTTCACAGTGCAGACCAGATTTGTATTGCCCTGGGCTTGGGTGCCGATGCCATCAACATTGCCCGTGGTTTCATGATTGCGGTTGGCTGCATCATGACTGAAAAATGCCATACAGGGCAATGCCCCGTTGGGGTTGCAACCAATGATCCCGATTACATGAAAGCTTTGGTCGTCAGTGAAAAAATGTACCGGGTTGCCAATTACGTTACCACTCTTCGTGCCGCCTGTTTTTCTCTGGCAGCCGCCTGCGGAGTTGAATCACCAACCCTGCTCCGACGTCATCATGTTGTCTACAAATATGGCGATTACCGGACGGTCAGGGCTGATAAATTGTTTGGGTAGGGAAATTGCAAATAACGAATGACGGATGGCGAATTACGAAGTAAATTGATTTAATTCGATTTTTCATAGTCTTCGATTTCTTTCAGAAATTCCATCGCCAGTGTGAGTTTTTTGCCACCGGCACCTGAAATCAGCATGTTAACCCATTTAATGTGCATGTTTTTATAGGAAATTGTCTTTATCGCCCAAATGGAAAGCGGTAAAAAAAGAAGTCCCAAAACAATCTGACTGATCAGCCACGTTGAATCACCCACTTCCCAGATATTGATCCCGAAAAAGAACCAGAATCCAAGAATAATGTACGCCAGAAAAAAGGGAAACTGCAGGATCGCAATTTTCAGATAGAGAATAAGATGGGTCTGCATTCCTGCCAAAACCTTCTGGTTTTCAGTGACCGGCTTACTGATATCAAACCTCGAAATTAATTCCAGCTGATGAATGCAACCCACAAGGGCAGCAACTGTAAATAGTAAAATGAGTCCGGCAGAGATTACCACGGCAGGTTCATTCCACCCACTACTCATCAACCCGATTAAAATCACGCTTACCAATAATCCCAGCAGCAATTCGAAGATAGATTGTCTGGTCATTTTGTTCAGTTCGGATTCCGTTTTTTGAAAATTGATCTCTTTCGTTAATTTCTGAATTTTTTCATCCGACCTTGAAAGTCGTGCATCGAACTGGTTTAGCAGACCAGATAATTCATTTTCTTCCATTTTAATCACCTTTGTAAGTTGAAAATCTTTGTTTGAGTTTTTCTTTAATTCTTGAAATTTTTGTTGACACATTGGTGGTGGTCAACCCCATGATTTCAGCAATTTCCTGGTTGCTTTTTTTATCCAGATAAAGCAGAAGCAATGCCATGTCAATTTCTATGAGTTCCGAAATAAACCGGTCGAGCAGGTTGAGTTTGACGTCGTTCTCTTCCTTTTCATTCTGGGTATTATCGGTCGGTTCTTCATTTATAGGTAAAAACCGGTTTCCCCTGGCCTGTTGTTTTCTGAAAAAAGAAATGGCCACATTCAAACCAATTCTGTACATCCAGGTCGAAAATTTTAAGTCAGGGTTATACCTGCCGAATGAATTCCAGAGCTGAAGTCTGATTTCCTGGGCTAGATCTTCTTTATCTTCAGCCTCTTTTGCGTACATATTTACGATTTTAAAAAGAATACCCCGGTTGGATTCTATTAAAACTTCAAATACTTTTTGGGTCGATTCATTCATAAAATCAATCAGTTTTTATTGAAGATTAAGCCGACGCCGGCCATGACCGAAAAACTTTTTCCCGGGGTTAAATTTTTGCTTTTAAATACATCCGAAAAAAAGTACGTTCCGCTGAGAAACCAGGAAAACCCTATCAAATCGTTCTGATTCATTAAACTTGTTGAAACTTTCAAAAGTCCTGCAACCTGAACCGGATTGATGTTTTTAAAATCATCTTTAAATGAAACCGTATAGCCCTCTTTATTTTTAACTGATGATTCCCAGTAAGCATAAATCTGATATCCGATCAGTCCGCCCAATTCAAGCGAGAAGCTCCTTCCTGCTTGTTCAGGAATAAACCGGTAACCCAGCGTAACCGGAATATCAGCAAAAACCTGCTGAAAATGACTGTAAGTGTAGGTTTTTCCAGATGCGAAGGGTTCAAAAACGGTTTTTCCGTCTGAGGTTAGAAGGATTTTATTCAAACCAAAAGTTTTCACACTGATTCCGGCTCCCGGTTTGATGAAAAATCCGGTTGGTTGGGATGAAAATTGAATCGGAATTTCAACGAAGGTATTGAAATTTCCGCTGAAAACTCCTAACCCTGAAAATGGTTTGTTCTGTGAAAGTGTTGTATTAGATAAAAAACTGGAACCCAATCCCAGTTCATAGGAAATATTTTGAATTCTCAGTCCTGACTTATTACCCGGATTTCCGGTTGAACCGAATTGGGCATAGACAGTGAACGTTCCTGAAATCAGGAGAAGGGTTAAGAAAGCAGACAGACTTTTCATTTTAATCCTGTGGTTATTGAGTGAACCTGTTACTCAATGATTCGCACAACCACGATAAATATCACAACAACTATTTTACTTTTTCTTAGTTAAATGAGGAAAGTTTACCTAAAAATCCCAGGTTAAATCATTTTTTGGTCATCGTCATGTCATCCTCTTTCAATTATCTCTCTTTTTCCAGATATTTGTTGCGCATCCCGAAATCTTAAACACAAAATCAATACCAAAGAACAACACTAACATTTGGTGTAAAATAATGATACGCAAACTTAAAATCGGTCTGACCTTTTTTCTCCTTATCTTCAATCTCCCAGGTTTTGCCCAGCCAGATTATTCAAGGATTTATAAAAATGCGGTAGAGTTTCGTCCGTTTCTAACCGGATCTGCTCAGGAGCCTTTCAACAAAAGAATAAGTTTATTGGGGACATTGAATCCTTTTCTTATTCCAGAGTATATCAAATTTCTGAATTCATCCGGTTTTTCTGAAGCAAATAGGTACTCTGCGTTTAATTATCTTTTCAGTGTGGAGATTTTACAGTTTAATGAGGAAATTGATTGGGAGATCAAACTTCTAAAAGCTGACACTCTTCATTCCGGAAATTACAAACGGAGAATTGAATGGTTGCTTCAGGATCTGAAACTGGAGCCGGAATTGAGAAAAAGTGAACCCAAAAACTATCCCGAGCCAAGCCAAGATGACTATTTTCTGGTCTATCTGTTTTTGAAAGGGGAGACCGGAATACTAAAATCCACATCAGTTGATTACCAAATTCTTGTTGATTCGCTTTCCGGGAAACTGATCAAACAGGCAGATTCACTTTATTCAGAAGTTAAGGCAGGAAAAATTGTTCAGGAATCTGAAATAATTACAACGTGGAAAAAAACCAGATATTGGATGAAAAAATCAGCATCACCAGATTCTGGGAATTCAAATTCACTTTACCAGCTTATTTCAATCTCAAGACCTGAGAAAGTAACTTATTTTACTCCAACCATTTCTGATTTTGTTCCACCAAAGATTCAATTCAGCCATTCCCTTTCATTGGGTGGTGGTTCTTTCAGAGATTTCAATTCAAACAAAGTCTCTGGACTAAACCAGGGACTTTTCCCTTATCCGGGATTTCACTCAGATGTTACCTTACCCAAATGGTCAGTTTATGGGGAGTATTCCCTTAGGTGGACTGATTCTGAATTTCCTTTTGCTGAACTTAGTTTCGGGTATTGGTACACCTATATAAAAAATGAATTACCCGGATCAAAAACACGGATTGTTTTTATACAATATCCCCAAACACAGAATTACAGGGATGATTACACTTTTACTTACACGGTTAAAGCTTCTTCATATAGATACAAAAATCAAGGGTATTATCTTTTCACCCCTGTGCTGAAAAAATGGTCGTTTTCACTTGAAGTTGGTCTTCTGTTTGGTACCACAGAATCAGCCTTTTCTGCAGAAATACCCTATAATTTAATCATCGACCGATACAATGATTTAACCGGAGCTCTCGCTTTCAGAAGACTAAACAAAGACTATGACAATAAGATAGCAGGAAAATCAAAAAAGAACTTTAAAGAATATTCTGTGCGTTTAAAATATATAATCCCCTGGTTTTCAGAAATTGGAATGACACTCAGCAAAGAACAGGTTATTTTTTCAGGCGGATTACGGCTTTCCTTTTAGGAGAAATTGATTCTTTATTCTTACCGTTGTTGAGTCATCCAAATAATTATTTAAAACAGAAAAGTCCGCCAATTTGCGGACTTTTCTGTTTTTTTAAAACTTCACCCTGATACCCGCCGTAATTTTTCTTGGCGGTGTGTAAAAATCGGGGTTTTCTGCACCGGTTTTTCTGTAAGTATGGGCTAAGGGTTCATTTGTAAACCGATTATTAAAATTCTCATCACCCTTCAAATCTGCTTTCCCTGTCTGCGGATATACCGTTAACAGATTTCGCTTGTCAAACAGGTTTTCAACAGAAACAAAAACACTGCTTTCAACCAATTCGATTGGTAATTTCTGCTCCAGATTTAAATTAATCTGACTTATTGTTGGCATTTGCTCACGGGTGTCTGAAATGGAAATAGGCCGGCCACCTCCATCATAAATAAAATAATTTGTGAAATAATAATTACCGGATTGGAGATAATAAGAAATATGGCCATTCATGTTCCAGAATGTTTCAAAATCAATATTGAGTTTCAGAATCATTGGAGTGGTCCAATAATTCTCTTCCTTTAAATTGGAATCCAAAAAATCATTTGGGTGAAATTTATAATCGTAGTCCTGAATGTCTAAAAACGATGAAAATGAAACACTGCGAAAAACCAGGTTTTCGGTTAATTCAGGAACTAATCTAATTCCAACACTGATTCCCCGGTAACTGACTTCAGTTTTATTGCTTGAAACAAGGGTATAAAGTCCCGAAATCTCATATTTATAATCTGCTGATATCAATTTTTGGGATGAACGCAGATATCCATCAACGGATAAACTAAAAGTGGGTAACGGATTCCATTCCATACCAAGTTGTGCTGTTGTCCATTTCTCTGGACCCATTTCTGGATTTCCAATATAATTTCGTTCCCCTACCAATTCCGGATATTCTCCCCAATACAAATTGTCATACGACGGCCAATCAACCGATTGATTAATTGACCATGAAAGTAAAAAGGGTTCATTTAGGCCAACTTTTCCCGAGAAATAGGGAAGAAATTCAGTAGTTGGTTTTGCTTTTTTCCCGGTTAGAAAATGACCCAAATCGTTGCCCGAATAAGCAGGATCATCCCGGTAAGTTTCTCCGTCAGACAGAAAACTTTCAACCCTGATGCCAGCTTCAGCTACAGCAAGCTGACCCAACAGGGTGAACAGAATCTGATGTCCACCGGTTACTGAATACAACGCCGGGTGCCGGTTGATTGAATACCCAAATAAATACATTTCGGGGGGAATTGCATTATACTCTCTATTGTAAACACGGCCTTTTTCCTCAAAATACCACCAGTTTTCTGTTTGCAGAGTTAGAAAACTTTTCTGTGTGTCATTCCATGTGTAATTATTTTCCACTGAAAAAAGAAACAGATTATCCTGATACCGGTATCTTCTGTTATCATATCCACCACTTTTGGAAAAAAACAAGTCGGGATCCAACCCCCCTGAAGGTAATTCTCTGACATACTCAAGGTTAGAAACATCCGGTGCCAGATAACCCCAGGTTTGGGTTGGCTGGTAAGAGAGGTTGATCTTTTGAGAAAACGATTCTGACCAGGAAAGCTGAGTCGTTAAACCGGAAATAATCTGTTCCTGAAAGTGCCTAAGGTTTCCATCCGGCGTAAGTAGCCAGTCAAACGAATAATAAGAGGCTGTCTTTCGGCTGTAAAGAACAAAGAAATCCGTTGAAATAAAATCAGTGTTCCAAAGCAGTCTGAAGGATAAACTCCTGCGGTTAAAATCATTCATCAGTACATCTGAACTATCACCTGAGGGTTTAATTCTGCCACTGCTTCCCGAAGAACCTTCCCAGGTTTTATACACACTTTTTCCCGATAAATATCCCCCATCCTGACTGAACATGCCGCCGGTTGAAAAAGACAAATTTTCAACGAAGGGAACGGGACCGGAAGCAGAATAGCTTAGGTTTTTATTTCCAAGATTATCCAGTTTTGTCCGCTGTGGATGTAGTCCGTTGTCTGAGGAATAGTAAGTTCCGCCAGAAACTTCAATGGCACTTGAAATTGTTTTTCCGGGAAGGGGTTGTGTGATCACAAAAACGCCGGATGACTGTCCAGGTGTTCTTCCGGAAAGCCAACCCTTGTCAAGAGTGATTGACCCATCAGTAAGCGGAATGTCATTATAAAGACGATTATTAACCGGAATTCCGTTTAACAGAAACCGGTGAGAATTAAAGCCACCACCCTTTACCCTGAGACCAAATGGTTCTCTGAACTCCATTGAATTCATATAAAACGGATTATAGCCCCGGTTGGCAGTAACAAAGGGGATTTGTAAAACCGGGTTTGAAAGTGAAATGGGTTCAGAGGTTAATTTTGTAGAGTCTGGAATTTGGGCTAACCCCATTCCGGAAAGCAGTAAAAGGGTTGCCAGGGAAAAAAATTTTTTCATTGTATATCCGGGAAAAAGTAAATTCACTAACCTTAACGAAGAATTTTAATCAATCAAGGTAAATAAAGATACTTTAACCCGACTATAAAAACAACCCGTTCTGTCTTTTATTTAAAAATCAGACTGTAAATTTTTGCTTCGTTGCCCCGTTCTCCTTTTGCAAGATCCTGAACGGTTTCACTTCCGTCAGAGACCTTAAATCCTGCCTGATTTAATTGGATCAAAAGTGAATCACGGTTTGCTCCGGAAAGAAGAGCCAGGTCATTGATTGGTTTTGAATTCAATTTACCGATCACTTTCTGTACCGGGATGCGGCCATTTTGTTCTTTTGGCGGTGACAGGAAGGATAGCGCCAGAACCACGACAAAAAACGAAATAAAGGCAATTCCTTTCCAGGTTTTGAAGTAATATAAAAAACTGTTTTTACTCGTCCAGATGTGAAAGAGTGCCCCGGCAACAAAAATCAAACTAAACCATTCGTGTGCTCTTTTGTTATAACCCGTTTCAATTTCAAAAAACATGAGAAGTCCGGTTACTGCCATTAAAATGAACGCTCCGATGGTGATGGGGGTAACCCAGCTTTTTGAAATTGTCATGATGAACTCCTGATTTGACTAATTAACTGATTGAACGGGTACTATAATTCTGAAACTTGTTTTAATTCCCGGATTGCTTTCAACTTCAATTGAACCCTGATGCTGGCGGATAATTTCTCTCACCAGACTCAAACCCAAACCGTATCCGCCGGTAGATTTATCCCGGCTTTTATCCACCCGGTAAAAAGGTTCAAAGATAAAGGGCAGTTCGGATTCGGGAATGCCGTTTCCGTCATCTGAAATGCTGATTTCAATACTGTCCTTCAGTTGAGTGAGACCAACATCCACACGTGATTTTCCATATTTAACTGCATTTTCGAGTAAATTTCTTAACCCGATCCGCAACCGATCACGATCTGCCTGAATCTGAATTGTCTTTCCAAAATCTGGAAACTTGACTTTTTCGCTACCCGAAAGTCCTTTGATGACGTCCTGAATCAAATCGTTTAACAGGAACCCGGAAATAACCAATCCGCCATGCTGACTTTTCAGTCTTTCGGTTTCCAGAATCTCGGTGATCATTGATTCCATTTCACGAACATCCGCAGAAACGGAGTCCGCCAATTGATCACGTGACGGAAGTTCAAGAGCAACTTTAATTCTGGTAAGAGGCGACCTGAGTTCATGGCTCACATCCAATAAAAGCTGGTCACGGGAATGAATCATTTCTTTGATTTTGCCGGTCATTTCATTGAGCGTCTTTGAGATAGCACCAAATTCATCATGTCGTTTTCCTGAAAACTCAACATCCAGATTTCCTTTGCTCACCTGTTTGATTCCCTCCATCAGCATTCTGAAAGGACGAAGAATCCATCTGATTGCTATGAAAATGGCAACCAGAACACCCACCAGAGCAAGAATCAGAAGGGAAATCATTTTCCAGTCAGGCTCAAGGATTTTGTGATTATCCGGCTCAAAAATATAGGTGATTCCGTTTTCAGTGTACATGATGAGAAACCGGTTGTCCCAGTCGCCAAACTGAAGCAAGCCGTAGGTTCTGATCCAATCGGGATGAGGTAACGTTCTGATGTCAGGAACAGTTGGGGATGTCGACCAAGTCGATCCGTCCGGTAAAATCCATCTGATGGAAACCTGAAGTTTAGTCCTGAGTTCCTGTGCTTTTACAGTATCAGGCGGAGTCCCCAGATCCCGGGCGACATAAGTCAGATATTGGGTTGCATGCATCCGCCAGGGTGGCACAGCAGATTCCATCCAGAATGATCTGAAAAATCCGACCAGAATTGCAATGACGGCAATCGCTGCCAGAACAAGAATCAGGGTGAGTTTCAGGAAAACTGATTTCTGTATTTTGTGGTCAGGATTCAGGTGAAAATGAGCGTGTTTTTTCATTTTTCTTTCAGATTTGGCTTTAACCACTGAGGGTCACAGAGTTAACACAGATGATTTTTGAGTTTGTTTCAGCCTTCAAACAGGGTTAAATATGCTTCGATACAATTTTTCTTCGAAAAATTACTCAGCATGACAAATTTGGATTCTCAAGATTCCTGTTTCTGTGAATGAACCCTACTTTATTCCATTAAAAACACCTCTGTGACCTCTGCGATAAACTCAGCGTTACTCTGTGGTAAAATCCGTCCTATTCAATTTTAGCAGGAATAAACTGATATCCGGTTCCCCAGACGGTTCTGATCCAGGTTGGAGATTTGGGGTCATCAAAGAGTTTGGTACGAAGCCGGCTGACGAGAATATCCATCGTCCGGTTGGTGGCATCCCATTCAAAACCACGTAAGTTTTCGAGAAGATCGTCACGGGAGAAAACTTTACCCGGTTGTTTCATCAGCAAAACCAGAAGATCAAATTCTGCAGTGGTAAGATCAAGGAGTTCACCTGCCAGACGGGCTTCCCTTCTGACACTATCAGCCTCAATCGGACCTGATTTCAGAATTTCACCGACCTGAAGTTCCGGTTGCCTGCGTAGAACGGTCTGAATTCTGGCGACCAGTTCACGGGGTTCAAACGGTTTCGGGAGGTAATCATCTGCGCCGATTTCAAGTCCAACAATCCGGTCCATCACGTCTCCCCGTGCTGTCAGCATAATGACAGGAACGGCTGAGGTTTTCCGGATGGTTTTGCAGACTTCAAATCCGTCCATTCCCGGCAACATGACATCCAGAATAACCAGATCAGGCTGAAGGGAAGCAAGTTGTTTGAGTCCATCTTCAGGATGAACAGATGAAAAAACTGAAAACCCAAAACCGGCAAGATATCCGGTTAAGAGTTGATTCAGTTTTGCATCATCGTCAATGATGAGAATTGATTTTTGCATGTTTTCAGTGTAAAAAGTACAGGTTACGTTTCATCGGTTTCAAAATCAAATTGTATTCCACCCGTAACCCCCCGAAAGTGTTCGGGGCAGGCTGTAATCCGTGACCCGTGATTATACTTCAGTTTTCAATAAAATGCTTATTGATTTTATCCATTTTTTCTTTCAGTTCGGTTTTTTGTTCCGGCGTCAGAATGGCATAAAACTCAGCAAATCCGGCAGTAACTTTTGGGATCGCCAGACTCATTTTATCCCGGTTTTGATTCAGCAGCGCATTCAATTTTTCCTGATCAATTTTGTCAGATTTTACCTGTCCGTAAAACTCACTCCACATCTCCTTTTTGGCTGAATCCATATCAGGCAACGAAGTTTGAACATTCAGGACAATTGCTTTCAGTTTAACTTCCTGATCTTTGGTGAGATCAAGTTCTGAGCTTACTTTTTTGGTGATCCGGTCAGCACGATCGTCTTTGTTGCATGAATGGTGGGAACAACCGAATGCCATTGATGATCCGATGATTGCAACTGCTATTGGCATTGACCAGCGGTGATGTCTGCGAAAAAACATAAGAACTCCATTTCTTGGTTTTTGTTTATTTCAAGAGCGTCATGCTCTGAGAACAAAGTTCAGGCAAACCTCAAAAAAGAGCTTTTCAGAATTGTTTGAAGTTGTATCAAAGTGTAGCCGGGGGAGATGGAGAAAATTATCATTGGAGCTTTGTGTTAATCTATAGTTGAATAGAATCCTTCAAAAGTGACACTATATAAATACTTTATTGTCTATTATTGTATTCGCTTTAAACAGAAAGGAACAACAATGACTTTTTTTAACCGACTGTTGGTTTTAGGATTATTTCTGACCGGTTTTACATTTCTGAGTCTGGCACAGGAAAGTTTAAGTCCCTATTTTCTTCTTGATATAAAAAAGGCGACTGGTGCCGCTGACATGGATTCGCTTAAACACAAAGTCGAAAAAATAGTTCTTAAGGAAGGATTTGAAGTACTCGGAAAATATAATCCGGGGGGTGACCCAAATTTATGGGTTCTGGTTTTCACTGACACAGAAATTAAGACATTGTGCATGAAAGCCAAAGACCGGGGAATGCTTGCTGTGGCTCAGCGGATTGCCATTGTAAAGACAGGAAATTCACTCGATCTTTCAGCGTTGAATCCTTCCTATCTATTCACAGCCTATCTGGGTGATCAGATTTTCACACTTAAATCAGATGAAAAACCCGTCATTTCAAAACTTGACAATCTGTATAAACTGATCGGATCACTAAAGAAACCATTTGGTGGTTCTGTTGACCGTGATGAACTGAAACGATTCCAGTACATGATGGGAATGCCCTATTTTGACGATCCGGTTGAACTAAAGAAATTTTCTTCGTTTGCTGATGGACTTTCAGTCATCCGGAAAAACCTGAAAAAGCTGGCAGGAAATACCCGTGAAGTGTATTCAATTGTTGATGAGCAAAAGAAAACCGCAGTATTCGGGATTGCTTTACTTGACAAAGAAACCGGTGAAGATCACTTTCTTTCCATCATCGGAAAAAAACATGCAGCTGCAATGCCATACGAAATTATCCTGACCGATAAAACCGCCACCATGCTGCACGGCCGTTACCGGTTTGCTTTATATTGGCCTGAATTGACAATGGGAACGTTCACCAAAATCATGTCAACACCTGGCGACGTTGAAACGACTCTTCAAAACCTGACAAACTAGATCTGGATGTTGGGGAGCAGAAAACAGTTACTCCAGTTTCCCAACAGCCTTTTCAACTGCAATTAAAACGGCCCGGTCATGAACCAGGTCGCTGCAGGCTTTGATATCTTCAGAAAATAACCGGTCATAATCAGCATGACGGATGTGCTCACGAACTTTCCGGTAAGCTGCATTCACGCCTTTGCCAGGTTTTTTGGGGGCACGGAAGTCTAACGCCTGAGCTGCACAAAGCAATTCAATCGCCACCACATTTCTCACATTCTGCAAAATCCGGTACAATTTCAAAGCGCCCACACTTCCCATCGAAACGTGATCTTCCTGTCCGAGCGAAGTCGGAATAGAATCCACCGAAGCGGGATGAGCAAGCACTTTATTTTCAGAAACCAGAGAAGCCGAAGTGTATTGCGGAATCATAAAACCCGAGTTGATACCGGTGTCTTTCATCAGCAGACGTGGCAATCCGTCCGGACCCTCAAGTAACAGATATTGCCTTCTTTCTGAAATGGAAGCAAGTTCGGCAAGCGCAATACCCATATAATCAAGTGGCAGTGCCAGCGGTTGTCCGTGAAAGTTCCCACCTGAAATCACGGTTTCTTCATCGAAAATCAGCGGGTTATCTGTAGCTGAATTGATTTCAGTTTCCAGAATTTCCTGTGCGTGACGGAAAGCATTTCTCGACGCACCATGAACCTGCGGAACACAACGAAGCGAGTAGGGATCCTGAACTTTCGGACAGTTTTCGTGGGATTTCAGGATTTCAGAATCGGTCATCAGTTTTCTGATGTTGGCAGCAACTTCAATTTGCCCCCGATGAGGGCGAACGTCATGAACTCTGGCATCAAACGGACGAAGGCTCCCCTGATAGGCATCGAGAGACATGGCAGCAACCACATCGGCAAGCTTCGCCAGATAAATGGATTCCATCAGACAATAAGCCAGATAACCCGACATTAACTGGGTTCCGTTGATGAGCGCAAGACCTTCTTTCGACTGAAGTTTTAAAGGCTCAATTCCCCACCGTGTAAAAATCTCAGCAGACGGAATTCGTTTTCCATCCACTTCGACCTGACCAAAACCCATGATAGGTAAAACCATGTGGGCAAGCGGGGCAAGATCACCCGAAGCCCCAACCGATCCCTGAGAGGGAATAACCGGCGTAACGCCTTTATTGTAAAACCGGATCAGCATATCCATCGTTTCCTGACGGATTCCCGAAAAACCCTGAGCCAGTGAATTCACCTTGATCAGAATCATCAGCCGCACGATTTCATTGGGAATCGATTCACCAACCCCAACGGCATGACTTAAAATCAGATTTTCCTGAAGTTTTTCAAGCTGATTGGCGGGAATCTGAACCTGGCAGAGTTTTCCAAATCCGGTATTGATGCCGTAAAACGGTTCGTCACGTGTTTCGATGTGTTCAACAAACCGGCGGGATTTTTGAATCCGTTTTTTTGCGGATGCAGAAAATTGAAGTGTTAAAGTCGATTTAACCGACTTCTCGAGGTCAGCCAGGGTCAGTGGCTTTTCTCCGATGGTAAGGATCATGGTTTTTCCTTTTGGCCTGAAATACCGGTGACGAGGGACTGGGGACAAGGGACGAGTGATTAGAGACAGGTTACCAGAGACAAGTGATAAGAAAATTTCGGTTCCTTGTCTTCCACTTTTTAAGAATACAAACAACTTCAGTCTTGTATTTTGTCACCCGTCCCTTGTCCCTTGTCACCGGCTGTTTAGAGTTTCACACTCTGATAGTACTCATCAACCTGTTTCTGAATCTGTTCAGCTTCTGCGGTTTTTCCAGATTTTGCAAGTGCTTTTGCCAGACACCGGTTTGTACGATAGAACTGACTCTGGTTTAACATTTTTAAAATTGCGCCCGCTTTTTCAAAATGAGAAATTGCGTCCAGATATCGTTCTGAACGGCCGGCGATTTCACCTAAAATCCGGTACGAAAGTCCTTCAAATTCACGGCTCTGGCTTTTCGTTGAAAGAGCTAATGCAGACCTTGCCTGTTTTTCTGCTGCAACCGGATCTGAATTGTGACTGTAAATAATTGCCCGTTCAAGATAAAGCATGGGTTTAATATAATTGTACTGGCACTGATCAACAATTGAATAAACCTCATCAAGCAAAATGTGAGCGTCATCCATCAGATCTTTTTCAATAAAAAGCGTCACCTTGGTCGTTAAAATCCTGGCCGTCACCTGCGGATTCCCGATTTCACGGGCAACGGTGAGTGCTTCCTCAATAAATGGAACTGATTCTTCAATCTGACCGAATTCCAGTCTCATTTCGGCCATGTTATTCAATGACATGGCAAGGGATTCTTTATCCCCGATTGCTTTTGAAATATCGAGGCGTTTGGTCAGGTACTGGTTTGCAGTATTAAAATCACCAATCCGGTAATAGATTTCTGCCAGATTGTTGTAGACAAATCCGGTTTCCCTTTTTGGTGCAGACCGGTCAAGAATTTCAAGTGCTTCTTTACCGGACTTCAGGCTGTTGTCATAATTTCCGATAACCCTGTAAATCCAGCATTCCTCACCCAAAAGCATCCCGTAAAGGGCAACATTGTTTGAAATCAGCTTTTTTGCTTTGGCAAGAGTTGTGAGCGATTCAGAATACTGACCTTTGAAATGCTGAATTTTGGCCATGAGATGATAATTATTCGCAGCCTCATAACCATTATTCCGGCCTTCCTGAAGTTTGGCAGATTTGCTAAGACGTTTAAATGCTTCATCATATCTGCCCAGAAACTGAAGAATCTCACCCTCTTTCTGAACCATATCAGCAAAAGCAGCATCGTTAAACGTAATTTTAGCAATTTCTCTGGCACGGCTGAAAAACTGATAAGCTGATTCATAGGCATAAATCTGTTTAGCCTGAAGCGCGCAGGAAATAGAATACCGGTACGATTTATCCCATTCTGCAGCGAGATAATAGTGATCGGCAAGTAAGGCCATATCATCAGCAACGGCCAGATTTTTCTCGAGAGATTCTGCAACCTGAAGGTGGAAACTGCGGCGCTTCTTCAGACTCATTGCATTATATATCACGGTTCTGACCATCGGATGACTGAAAATCAGGTTTCTTCCTGATCCGCCATCAGGAACCTCAGTCAGCACGTTTTTAAATTTGAGTGCATCAACAAGTGATTGCACATGAGTTTCATTCCGTCCAGAAATAAGTCCGATTAAATCTTGTCTGAGTTCAAACCCAAGTACCGAAAGAAAACGTGAAAACTCCATTTCTTCACGACTCAGACTTTTCAGTTCACCTAAAACCACTTCCTGAATAGTGGATGGAATATCAAATCCTTCAGCAGGAATTGCTCCCTTCTCGATTTTCTTGATCAGCCGGGGCGTTGCAACGAGATACTTTGCCAGCTCAACAATATAAAGCGGATTCCCCTTCGAAATCTGATAAATGAATTCAATTCCCTTTGGCGGAAGTCTTCTGAAAAACTTGAATTCCTGGCAATATCCTGAAGTTTCTTCAAGTGTAAACGGCTGCATTTTGTGAAACTTAACCAACTGGGAGTTTTTCAGTTCCCAGAATGTATTTCTGAGTGCCTCAGTGAATTTAGGATTGTCCCAGTCGAGCTCTCTCAAACTAACCACAAAAAGCATATTCCGGTTTTTCAGGTTGGCACTCAGGTACTTGAGAAAACTCCAGCTTCCTGAATCTGCATCCTGAAAATCTTCGAACCAGACCACAAGGGTGGTCCCTTCCGAAATAATATCAAGAAAATGAAGAATGGCTTCAAAAAGAGCATAATCAAATTGCTGGGAAGGAGCATTGAAACTGAGATTATTCAGCCGTTCAACATCAATTTCTGGCATGAACTGAAACAATTCACGTACATCTGATTCGCTGAGTTTATTGATAGTCTTGTAAAATCTTTCAGGATACTGATAAAAAAACCGGCTGAGGGCACGTTTTATCAGGTGATAGGGTGACGGAATACGAACGTGCTGAGCCATTCCCAGTAACACGACCGGATCCATTTTTTCACGGGTTTCCTGAAGAAAGTAATTAATAACCTTTGTTTTCCCGGTGCCAGCCTGACCTTCGATAATCAGAATATTGCCCTTTGAAAGAACAGCATCTTTATAAGATGCATCAAGCAAATCGAGCTCTCTTTTTCTGAAGCTGATTTTATTTTTCAGTGGGAAATAATATTGAGAGGGAATTTCTCCGTCAGAATCAACCACCGGCGTTTGCAATTTTTTGGCTGCAGTAAAAGACTGTCTGGCTCTGATGTAAATATCTTCCAATGATTCGCCATCTGTCTTGCGTGTAGCTGAAGCAACATTCAACCGAACAACAACCGGACGGCTCTCTCCTGAAACCTGAATTTCGAAATGGTGATCGGTTAAGGAAGTGACAAAGATTTCAATAGCAGACGGCTCTGAAGTGATGTCTATAACAACAAACTCATCACCCGACCGGCGAAAAAGCAACGATCCCGGCAGAATTTCATTTTTAAGGTAGGTTGAAACGGCTCGGAGAATATTGTCACCGGCAAGTACGCCATGCCTGAGATTCAAATTGCCGAGACCTTTTATATCGGCAATAATAACGGCCACATGCTCGGGGTTTCCTATATGCGGAAGCGGGTCGGAAATGACTTCAAGGAAGCTCAGTTTCCCGGGAAGTTGTGTCAGATTATCAAGTGGAGGCATAATGTTCTGATCTTTCCTGAATTGGGCAGGATTTAACTTTATCTTTTCTAAACACCGGCCGTTTTCATTTCGGCATTTAACTTTTCGGTTCGTTCCTGAAGTTTGAGTGCATCAAGAATACCGGCAATATCACCGTCAACAAAATCCTGAAGGTTGTACAGAGTCAACCCGATCCGGTGATCGGTTACACGACCCTGCGGGAAATTATAAGTTCTGATTTTGGCACTCCGGTCACCGGTAGAAACCAGACTTTTCCGCTCAGCAGCAATTTTTGCGTTTTGTTCAGCCAAAGCCTGTTCGTAAAGCCGTGCCCGAAGCACTTTCCAGGCTTTGTCTTTATTCTTGATCTGGGAGTTTTCATCCTGGCAGGAAACAACAAGTCCGGTAGGAATGTGGGTTAACCGAACCGCGGTTTCCACTTTATTTACGTTCTGTCCGCCGGCGCCACTGGCACGAAAAACATCAAGTCTGACATCACCCGGGTTAATTTCAATATCAACGTCATCCACTTCGGGAAGGACTGCAACCGTCGCTGCTGAGGTGTGAATGCGACCGCTGGATTCGGTTTTTGGCACCCGCTGAACCCGGTGAACACCACTTTCAAACTTCATGGTGCCGTAAACTTCTTCACCTTCCAGCATAAAAATGACTTCTTTCAGTCCGTTCAGACCGGTGTAATTGGAATCCATATTCTCAATTTTCCAGCCTTTTTTCTCTGCATAACGGGTGTACATCCGGTATAAATCAGCAGCAAACAAACTGGCTTCATCGCCGCCGGTTCCGGCTCTGATTTCAACAATGGCGTTTTTGGTATCTTCTTTATCTTTCGGAACAATGGCAAATTTCAGTTCAGATTCCAGCTTTTCCTGTTCTTCACGAAGCGGACCCAGTTCTTCTTCCGCCATTTGGCGATATTCTTTGTCCTTTTCGTTCTGAATCATCGAAACGGTGCTTTCAACATCGGCACTGATTTTCCGGTATTTCTGATAGAGAAAAATGATCGGATCGAGTTCTTTCAGTTCACGGCTGAGGAGCGTAAATTTCCGCTGATCTGAAATGATGTCCGGATTGCTGAGCATATCCGTCACCTTTTCACGGCGATGTTCCAGATCTTCGAGTTTATTCAGAATGCTGTCAGTAAACATCAGGCAGGACTCTCCGCCGGATACACCCGTGTATAAACCGGTTCGTCTTCTTTCAGCAGTGTTAATGGGTCAAGACCGATGGCACTTTTCAGGGCAACCAATGCCACTTCCAATTGCTGATCATCAGGCTCTTTGGTGGTGATTAACTGAAGCCATAAACCCGGGGCAACCAGAATTTTTCCCCAGGAAGTTTCGGTATGTTTTGCAGAAAATTTGATGATTTCGTAACTCAGTCCGCCCACAACAGGGATTAAAGGAAGGTGAGACAAAATCCGGATCGGAAGATTGATATATCCGAGCATATAAATGATCAGCGTATCAACAAACGCAAAAGAGATGATGGCCGTTACCATCACGATCAAAAGAAAAGAGGTTCCGCAGCGGGGATGCAAAGTCGTGTAACTTCTTGCCCGGCTTAACTCAACCGACATTTCTTCCTCAAAAGCAAAAATCGACTTGTGTTCAGCGCCGTGATATTGAAACAGTCGAAACACATCGGGCAGTTTTGAAATACCCCACATGTATAGCAGAAGCAACGTCACCCTGATTCCGCCTGAAATGAGATTAAAGGCAATGGCACTGTTCGCAACATCAAAAAAGAAGGTCGTGAGCACCAGCGGAATTGCAAAAAAGATGGCGACGCCCAAAATCAAAGAAACAGCAAGCGTTAAAACCAGCTCAACATTCGATTGCTTTTTCATCGGTTTGCCGGTTTTTTCTGCCTTGGCTTTTTCTTCTTCTTCCACGGCAATTTCTGCCGACCAGTTCAGGGTTTTAATTCCCAGAATCATCATTTCAATGAGACCCACTGCCCCGCGGAGAACCGGAGTTGCCAGCCACTTGTAGGTTTCGAGCCAGGATTTGAAAATCTCTCTTTTTACAACGATGTCACCATTGGGTTTTCTCACTGCTGTTGCAACCGCCCCCGGAGCCCGCATCATCACCCCTTCCATCACGGCCTGACCTCCAACCTGCATCGGTTTTTCGGGATCATACTGAATCGGAAGCGCACAGGCTTTTACCTTACCCTGATCTTTCATACTTTCTTTTTTCCTGGAATCAATAATAATAAACGTTTAGACTGTTCAATTGTCCACAATTTGAATGAGAAAATCAAACCAATGAACCCTGCAAGTGCCACCAGCTTCATCCATAGATCGAGGCTCTGTGTCATCTGATGCCAGATGGCAAGTACCCAAAATGGCAAACTGACCAGAATCAGTTTAGTGACATAGACTTTATCAATGGGAATTGGTTTCATTTTCTGGCTTTGGCGGAACATGAGCTGGCTCATGGTGAAGTAACAGATCATGAGCGTGATAGCCGAACCCACTATCCCTAAAAGCGGAAGTAAAATCAGGTTACCAAGAATCGTAACGCCAACTCCGGCAAGCATAATCGTTAGAATCCTGCTTGTTTTTTTCTCAAGATACAGGCCGAAGGTAAAGAAATAATAGGTTCCGTTGAAAATGTACGAAAGCACCACAAACGGAACGACCTGAAGTCCGAACCAGTAGGAAGGGGGAATCAGATGATATCCGCCAATGCTGATTTTGAGCAGATCATCCATAAAGAAGGAGAAAAGAAATCCCAGGAAAATCAGAAAAAACAGAAACAGACTGAAAATACCTGAGAACGATTTTTCCCAGCCGGGTTTTTTACTTTCATTCAGGAAAAAGGGCGTCCAGGCCATGTTGAACATCTGAACAACCAGCATCATCACGATACCGAGTTTATGTGCCGCTGAATAAAACCCGACAAGATCCGGTGATGAAAATGCCGACGCCGGATACAGTGACTGAATCGTTCCGGCATCCAGCCGCTGAATGAAAAGCCGGTCAGACACTTCGTTGATCATGGAACCGAATCCGGTTGGAATCAGCGGAAGTGAAAAAAGGAAAAGAGGTTTGAGAGATTCCCATTTGATGGATGGCAAAAGCGAAACGTGCTGCCGGGTGAGATACAACGACAAAAACAGAGTGACGGCTGACGCCAGTGCATTTGCATAAAAAACACCGATGATGCCGGTTTCGAAATAAAGAAGAAAGACAAAATTGCCGGTCAGATTAACCGCAATATTGGTCAGCTTAACGGCAGAAAAAGTCAGGCTCCGGTTATCAAGCCTGAGATCATTTTGCGGAACCGCACAAAGTGAATCCATCAGCAAAATCAGCACCATCCAGATAACCAGATTGCCAAGCGATTCAGGAAACCGGAAAGTATCGAGCAAAAACGGACTTCCCGTCAGCAAAATCAGCGACAGAACAACGGTAATACCCAAAATCAGAAACTGAACCGTTGAGTACAGCAGGCGCCGGTCTTCTTCTTTTGTATCGGAAGCAAAACGAAGGTAAGCTTGCGGCAAACCGAACATGAAAAGGATATTCAGGAAGGCCATGAGGGAAAAAAAGGTAGAAATAATCCCGAAATCGGAAGGAACGAAAATCTGGGTATAAAATGGTGTTAGAAGGAAATTGAGAAACCGGGCCAGAATCGTACTGATACCGTAGATCGCAGAATCTTTTGCCAGTCTTTTTACGGCAGAGCTCATCCGTTAAGTTCTGCCAGAAAAGCGTGAACGGCCAGAGTGTATGATTTCGGACCAAATCCTGAAATGACGCCCTTGCAAACTGATGCAATCTGTGAATGGTGACGAAATTCTTCACGGGCGTAAACATTGCTCAGGTGTACTTCAATGGTCGGGATTTTTACTGAAGCAACAGCATCACGCAAAGCGATAGACGTATGAGTGTAGGCTGCGGCGTTCAGAATGATACCGTCGGCATTCATCTGGAGCGCCTGCTGGATGGAATCGACCAGACTTCCTTCATGGTTTGACTGGAAAAAGGTAAATTCAATATCCGGGAAGGAACGTTTCAGTCCTTCATTGATTTCCTTCAGCGTCAGGGTTCCGTAAATGCCGGGTTCCCGTTCACCGAGAAGGTTCAGATTGGGTCCGTTGATGACGAAAATCTTTTTTGACATGGGTTCGTCCGTATTTTTTCTAAAAATACGTGATTGAAAGGAGAATGAGAAATTGAAATGAGGATTGCTTTATCAGATTACTGATTACAGACGGAAAATATACCTTTTATCTTTTTCCAAACTTAAATTCCACCATCGGATGTTTTTCCCAACCGTTCTGCTGAAAAAGGGTTCCCATGAGGTAGCCACCCTTCAAATCAAATGAAGCTCTGATTATTTTTTCAGGAATCGGATCCATGTCAAAGATCTTTCCGATCAGCTTTCCCTCAAAAACAAAATCTGTCGAAAGGTTAAAGAACTTACCGAACCAGCCCCGGTTTTCATCAGCAATACAACCCTCGAAAACGGCCTTGCCGCAAATACCCTCAACCAAACCGTTACCATCAATTGTTATTCTGATTAGAACAGTATCAGATACCAATCTGTACTCACCCCGTTCATCTTCAAACCGAACCGTAACAATTTGGGATGCAATCCAGGTACCGGTTATCATTGGGGGAATCCGGTTGACACTTCCTATCGAATCGGAGTATGAGAAAAGATGTAATAAAACAATAAGAAGGAAACCCGCAAGACCTTCCTGCACGCCAACTTTCATCACAACCTCCAGCCTAAAATCACTTCACTCTTTTGCGATTTACCTTTCGGGATAAATATAAACACAAATTTATACGGTGACAAGAACTGATCAACCGGGTAAAAATATTTACTCTGAATTTAATAAAAGGGGAGTTGGGGAGGGGAGTTCTTTTTTGCCACAAAAATTCTTTTTAACCACGAAACACACGAAAGGCACGAAAGAAGACAATTTTTTTAGGTTAAATTCGAAATTCAGATTTCTTTGTTTTTGTTCTTAATCCTGAATCTGTTTTTTTAAAAAACTGTCCTTTTCCGTGATTTGTCTTAAATCAGCATTTTATAAAAAAGCGCATTTGCATTTTTTCGTGTGTTTCGTGCTTTTCGTGGTAAACCGTATTGTTTTGTGGTTAAACGTATTCTGTAGCTTGGCCGGCCCGGCAACCCACTTACCGGAACCGGCCTATTGTCTCACGTTTGACTCGGGATCATGCGGACAAATTCAACTAACTGCAAAAATTCTATTTTACCACGCCCAAGAAGTAGCACGGGTCCAAGGAAAACACACTAAATACATGATAGAAGACAATTTCTTTTGGGTAATTTCGGCTTCAGATTACTTCGGAGTCAATCGCAATCCTGAATCAGCATTTTATAAAAAAACGCAATTACATTTTTTTGTGTGTTTCGTGCTTTTCGTGGTAAAACGTATTGCTTCGTAGTTAAACGTTCTACGAAGAAACAATTAAACAAACTTGTTGTATTTATGATACGATCGGAATCTTTTATAACTCAATTCGGAACCAAAGCCGGACCGTCAAACCTGAAAACCAGTTCAGTTTATTGGGGATTTAATCTGCCAGCCCCCAGGTTTGATTGGATTTTATTACATTTCTAAGCTTTCTGTGACAAAATTAGGTAGAAGCGCTTCCAAAGTCAAGGGACGGGTTTGCTGTTTTCGAGTAAAATTCAAATTTAATTTTTGTCATGGACATTTGGATGTTTGAATGGCCTGGGTCATGGTTAACAGAACTGGTTCTTTACTTAATTTTGACTCGGGTTCATGCGAACAGAATAATTATTGATGGCATTCTGCACAATTTTTGAAAAAGAAACAATGGAACAAGCCAACATAAAAAGGGCATCAAGGTCTTGTTAACTCAATTTGGAACCAAGGTCGGACTTTCAAACCCATATATTTATTATTTATTTAAAGTGAAAAATATAAAACCGATATTCATTTAAAAAATCTAAATCAACATAAACAATTTTGTTATTAAACATACAAATATTATAGAAATTAATGGTTTCTGATAATTTTAAATTCATTGGTATCTTATAAATATTTCCATTACTTTCCAACAATGTGCTAATACTTTCATTACTTTCGTTTCTCAAAATCTTTACCCTCGACATCATAACAAATTTTTGATTCCCTTCAATCTTATTTGTTTTCAAATTATAAATTACCTTGTTATTTAATGAAGATGCAATAAATAGTGTGTCATTTTGAAAAATAAATGTCTTTGAACTTTTTCTAAATCGAATTGTATTTTTTAATTCTAAATTTAAATCCAGCACAAATATTTTATCGGAAAATGACGTAAGTACATACAAAGAATCACCGTATTTAAATAAATCTGACAAATCAAAATAAATACTATCCAGAATCGAACTTTCCTTCTCAATAACTCTTGTATTAATATTAATCTTTGAAACTGTGCCGTTTGAATTATCGGAAATATAAATTGCCTCTCCAGAAAGAAATAACCCAGAAAGACCCCGACCTTCATAAGAATCATTTACACTATAGCCAATTGAGTTATCTTTCAAGTTTTTCTTAATAAACAGGGAGTCAATTTTCAATGGCAATAATTCAGTTAAAGTCTGTGAATATACCAATGAGGAAAAAAGAATAAAAAGGGTGAATATCAAAGAACTTACAATTTGTTTTAATCGTCCCATTTATAAACCTTTTTAGGAATTAAATATTTACTCGGTTGATTCATGTTAATTTTATCAATTTTTGGACCAGAAGTTGGACTATCAGGATTTCCAAAGGAGTGGATTACTTCAAAGGAAATTAAATTCCCAGATTTGTCTCTAATTATATTTTGAACCGCGCCAATATGGTCATATTCCCCTAATTCACCTTGTTGATCTTTTCTGGTCGTTTTGAATGTAACATAATTTCCCTCTTCAAGGTTTTTAAAAGAACTTTCTTGGGATCCGGATGCGATCAATGCAACACCATTTGTCCAATTTCCTTTTTCTGTCTTTTTTTTAATACCCGGTTGTCCTTCCGCGGGATCCTCATTTCCCATGGCAACCTGACCACTTCTCATTAACCCAGCGCAATCTGTTTTTGCTCCGTTTTTTACTTCCTCTGGTGACGGAGTTGGTTTTTTAGGATTATAACCATATGTACCTCCCGGATTTGCTTCAACGTATTTCTTTAATACTTCTAAAAATTGTGCACGTTGAACTGAATCCATCCCCGTAGGATCAATTACCCTCATCGGATTATTCCCCATCCCCACAAAAGGATTCGATGACAAATACCTTCCGGCATGCGGGTCAACCTGCAAAAAGCGTCCTAACTGCGAATCGTACATTCGGGCTTCAAAGTAGTCGTATCCCGTTTCCAGATCTCTTTCTTTATTCTGGTATTTAAATTTACTATCCGCTGGTGTTAAGGTGTGAACTGGGTCACGCATGACTGCACCAAATGGATAGTAATCGGTTTTGGAATCAATTCTGGGAGAACCGGAAAGATTCTTCAGGGTTTGTCTGATGTTCCCCAAATGATCTTTCACATAAAAATACTCTGACGGATAGTCAATCTGCCATTTCCCTTCCAGATCCGCTCCGTAAAAATTCAGGTAATTCATACCTGAAAGGGTATTGGTATATTCTCCCAGCAACTCTCCACCGCTTCCGCGAAGGTAATACTGAACCGTTGATCCTGTTTTTTTGAACCACCGTTGTCCTTCCCAAAGATAGCCATAATTCACCGTTTGGGAAACTGTTGTAAGCTGTGTTGGAAGGTTAATTGAATTATATTTAATTCCATTTATGGCCCTAACTTTATCCTGGAGGACATTTCCATTTGCATCATAAACGTAAGCCAGATTATTTTCTTCAAAGACAACATTATCTATCCAGACATTGGCCGGCCAAACTATGTTGTATGCTGAAAATTTCACAATTACAAAGCTGGCTGTTGCCGGCGCAGTTACAGATTTTGTCACATTCAACCATGTTGCAGAACTGACGTTATTCAACTGCACAGATGTTGAAAGGTTTGCCTTGTTTCCATCCAGCCAAACTAATGAAACTGAAAACCTTGCTGCCTGATTGATTTCTCCGTCAAAAATAAAATCCGTTTTATAATTTAATTGCAACTGGTAAGTTCTGCTTCCGACAACCTGCACAGTATCCATCTGAATATTCGGATTTGGCTGTGTTGCCAATTGTTTTAAATTTAAAACTTTTCCCTTTACCGGGTCTGTGGTAATGCTCACCTGTGCGACGGTTGTTGATTTAAATTCCGGAGATGGCAACCCTGTCCCGGCAGGATAAGCCTCAAATCCGTCTGAAAGTCCCGGATAAACTACATTCTGATATTGAGTTGCACCTGTGACCGAAGAAACCTGTGTTTTTATATTCAGACTTTGGTCGAGTGCTACAGGTGAAAGATCAATCAGGTTCCGTAATTGTGATCCGTCATACTGATAAATAAAGTTATCTTTCAGTTCTGCATTTCCGGGTAAGGAAGGCGAATCCCAATTCCTTTTCAGATTCAGGATATTACCCATTAAATCATAAGAATAGGCAGAACCATACATGTTATTTTTAAGAATGGCTGTTGTGGTATTTGAAATCTTATCGGCAGAGCTTATTGATAGCCTGTTTAAATTATCGTACGCAAAAGTTTCAAGGAGATCATCCGAAATATCCTTATGACAGGTTAGCATCTGAGTTATGTTGCCTGCATACTGCGGATAGAGATTTCTTTCAGAAGAAAATGAAGGATTGTAATAATTGTATTTCAGACCAAACAGCCTGGTTGAATTGTTTGGCACATCAGCAAGTGAGGGGTAAACATCAAGAGAAGATAACCATCCTTCTTCGGTATAACCCATAAAGGTTTTTGTTTGAATTGGCCCAAAAGTTTTGTTTTTTAACTGACCAAACCGGTTAAAGTTATAAGTCAGAGTCGGGGCTGAAGGTTTTGCAGTTGTTTTGCTCAACCAGACTTTAGTTAACTGTCCGAACGGTGAATATTCAGCCCATTTGCGCTGGTAAAGAACACCATTCAGCAACAAGGCAGAAAAAGTAGGTTTTCCTGTCAGATCAAAGGTATAAACCACTTCTTCCTGTGTGACTCCATTCGGGTACGTTGTGTTCACTTTCGCAATCCAGCCTTCTTTCCGGTATTTAACCTCTTTTATGAATGTACCCATTGAACCATCCGGTTTTGGAACATTTTCCCTGACTTGCCAAATACGGCCTTCAGAAGTATCAGATCCATCATAAAAGAACTGCTGTTTCCAGATATAATCGGCAGGAAATGTAAACCCACCCCGGTCAGAAAGATCTAACGCAGCGGTACCATTTAGTGGCGCTCCGGAAAAGGGGAAAACCGGATTTTCAGCATTGGAAGTAAAAAACCGGCCGGAACTGTTCATTTCTCCTGTCTCTATCAAACGGCCAAAACTATCATAATGAAATACCGACATCTTTCCTGCTAAAGATTGATTCGGATCAATACTCATTCTGATCTGTCCGTACTGGTCAAAGAGATACTCATAATCAGGATTTGAATTCACATCACTTTCGGGCTTAATTGCATTCTTTAGTTTGGCTGCCTGATAGGGTGTTTCTTTTCTGATCACATTACCGTCATTATCATACT
>Ga0209460_1000219_pt1 | contig 71259 bp, 59 predicted proteins | sample EBPBio132013_DNA_FD_185868 | JGI IMG/M metagenome (GOLD analysis project Ga0209460, IMG submission 185868) | Wastewater treatment Type I Accumulibacter community from EBPR Bioreactor in Madison, WI, USA - Reactor 2_5/13/2013_ DNA (SPAdes)... | ecosystem: Engineered > Bioreactor > EBPR >... | reverse complement strand
GCCAATTGGAGTATTTAGGCCGTAACGACGATCAGGTAAAGATCCGCGGCTTCCGGATCGAACTCGGAGAAATCGAGCAGGCTTTGTTGCAGGTGCCGGGCATTCAACAGGCCTGCGTTCTGCCAAAGGAAAGAACAACCCAACACGGAAGCAGTAAATACCTGGCAGCCTATTACATACCAAATCACAGGGAGAAGCCACTCACAGAAGCCTTTATCCTGGAACAGATTTCCAAGGTATTGCCGGAGTATATGCTTCCTTCGGCACTGGTAGCAATGGATGCTTTTCCACTCACCATCAACGGAAAATTAAACAAACGTGGCTTTCCCGATCCGTCGTTTGGCGTACCGGCAGATACTTACGTGGCACCCGGCAATGATCAGGAAGCAGAGCTGTGTAGGATTTGGCAGGAGCTGTTGGGCCTTGACCAAGTGGGCATTACCGACAATTTCTTTAAGATCGGAGGTAATTCGATTTTAGCCATTCAGGCCTCCCATCGCATGAGCCAGGCTTTGGGTTATGATATCAAGGTAGCAGACCTGTTTAAATTCAATAAAATAAAAGAGCTTTTGCAACACACGGCTGTCACAGAAGATGATCAGGTAGAATGGAGTCTGGGCTAAAATTTTAAATGTAAACTTCAAGAAAAAAATGATACAGATCAATAATTTCTTTAACGAATTGAGAAATAATCATGGTGCTATCTGGATAGATGACACAGCTATTAAACTCTCGACACCCAAGTCGTTACAGAATCAAAAGAACAGGAATTTCATTCTGAATAATGAACAACAGATCAAGTCTGTTCTTAATCAGAACCTGATTTTTTCCCGGCAACATTTTTTTAATAAAGTTATTTTGGTTAATAACCTCGTATCCAGTTATCCCTTAAGCCCCGCACAGGAACGCCTGTGGTTCATTGAGCAATATGAGGAAGGCACCAATGCCTATCATAAACCTGAAATATATGAGCTGGATGCCGCTGCCGACCAGCAAGGTATCAGATCTGCTTTGCAACAGATCGTCTCCCGGCATGAAGTGTTAAGAAGTACCATTGAACAAGACGCAGCATTGAACCAGGCCATCCAGGTGGTGCATCATGAGCCACTTGCGACCGAAGATATTCACTTAGAGGCTGGCGATGATTACCATGCGTTGCTGAAAAAAGAGATCAACCGTCCATTCGATCTCAGTAAGGAATATCCCATCCGTGCCAGGTTTTATCACATTCCTGCCGCTGGAGGGTCGGAGAAGAAAGCGATCTTACTCATCAACATGCACCACATTGCCAGCGATGGCTGGTCTGAAGATTTGTTTCAAAAAGAATTATCCACTTGCTACGAAGCCTATATAAAGGGGGACAGGGAATTTAAATTACCGACCTTAGAAATCCAGTATAAAGACTATGCTTTGTGGCAACGCTCCTACCTGAGCGGTGATGTACTGGAAAAACAACTCAGCTACTGGAAAGAAAAACTCTCGGGTTATCAGCCCCTCGAATTCCCAACCGATTACGCGCGGCCGGGCGAGATCGATTACCGCGGAGCCTATCAAGAGTTTACACTTAACAAGGCTTTAAGTGGAAAGCTCAAAGCTCTGGCGCAAAAACATGGCCTGACGCTGAACACGGTGATGTTGAGTGCCATGAGTATTTTGCTTGGTAAATACACAGGCCAGGATGACATTGTAATTGGGAGTCTAATCGCCAACCGCCATCACCGGCAAACCGAAGAGCTGATCGGTTTTTTCGTCAACACCCAGGCCAACCGCATATTCCTTTCTCCCGATCAAAGTTTTGAGGAACTGCTGTTGCGGGTACACCGTGAGCAGATTGAGGCACAGGAGCATCAGGATCTTCCCTTTGAAAAACTGGTGAATGAACTCGGCGTAGAGCGCGATCCTTCCAGGCATCCAGTGTTTCAGATTATGTTTGAAGTAAGGAACTTCGATACCCAAAAGAGCAGCCAGGATATTTTAAAAAAACATCTGAAAGCTTACCCGCTAAATAGCTATGAAATTGAGCAATTTGATTTGTCCATTACGATTGAGCATACTGAGGAAGAACTTGCAGGAGAGATCAGCTATGCAACCAGCTTGTTCCGCAAGGAGAGCATGGCCAGGTTTGCCAGGCATTATACCCATCTGCTGGAACAATTAAGTGAAGAACCGGAAAAAGCCTATGCTGATTTTAGCCTGTTGGATGCCGAAGAATATCGTCAGCTGCAGGATTGGAATGCAACGGAAAAAACCTATTCGCAGGATAAAACGATACATCGCCTTTTTGAGGAACAGGTGCTGAGAACTCCGCGGCATATTGCCCTAATGTATGAAGACCAGGAGCTTAGCTACCAGGAGCTGAATGAAAAAAGCAACCAACTGGCCCGCCAGATCCGGAAGCAATACCAGCAGAGAACTCATCAGGAGCTGGCACCCGATACCCTGATCGCCTTATGCCTTGAACGCTGCCCTGAAATGGTTATCGGCATCCTTGCAGTACTCAAAGCCGGTGGGGCTTATGTGCCTATTGATCCTGACTACCCGCAGGAACGGATAGACTGGATGTTGGAAGATACCAATACGGTGATGATCCTGAGCTTAAAGAGCCAGGAAGAGAAAGTCAGGCAGAAGTTACCAGCTGAAAAAATCATGTACATTGATCTGGATGAGAAATGTTATCAGAACGAAGGTGAAACAGATCTACCACCGGTCAGCAAACCGGAGAGCCTTGCTTATATTATCTATACATCAGGAACCACAGGCAAACCAAAGGGAGCCTTAATTGAACATGCAGGCATGATCAATCACATGGAGGCAATGATCGATCAGTTAGGGCTCGACGAAAACAGCCGCTTAGCGCAGAATGCCCCGCAAAGCTTTGATATTTCCGTATGGCAAATGCTTACCTGCCTGGTAACCGGAGGAAGAACGGTGATCTATAGCGATGAGCTGATTCTGTCAACCCAGGCATTTATTGAGCAAGTAACTTCCGACGGAATTACTGTGCTGGAGGTGGTTCCGAGCTACCTGACCGTACTCCTCGATGAAATCGAATTACATCATACTGCCGGTGCATTCAAACACCTGAACTACCTAATCACTACTGGAGAAACTGTGAAACAGGAACTGGTTGCGAGGTGGTTCCGTTTATTTCCATCCATCCTGATGGTGAATGCCTATGGACCGGCAGAGGCTTCCGACGATATCAGCTTACATATGATGGATAAGGCTCCAGAGAAGTTGATCGTTCCTATTGGCAAGAGTATTCAGAATTTAAAAATCTATGTTGTGGACAAACATGGCCAGCTCTGCCCTGTTGGCGTGAAAGGAGAAATCTGGGTATCGGGCATCGGTGTAGGAAGGGGCTATTTGAACAACAAAGAAAAAACACAACAGGCATTTAGTACCGATCCTTTTATTAAAGACAAAACAATCAGGCTCTACAAAACAGGAGATGTCGGGAAATATCTGCCTGATGGAAGCTTGGAATATTCAGGGCGTGATGACGACCAGGTAAAAATCCGGGGCTTCCGCATAGAACTGGGAGAAATAGAGCATGCCATGTTGCAGGTTCCCGGTGTGAAACAAGCCTGTGTTTTAGCAAAAGCAGCACAAATAGAAACACATACGAATCACTACTTAGCCGGCTATTATATCTTAAGCAACCAAGAGGAAAACATCACGGACTCCCTTATCCGTGAAAAACTTTTCCAGGTATTACCTGATTACATGGTTCCTTCGGTATTTGTGAAAATGGATGAATTTCCGTTAACGATCAATGGAAAATTAAATAAAAAAGCATTTCCAAAACCAGTCTTACATAACCCTTTACCAGCATATGTGGCCCCTGTGGGCGATATGGAGATTACTGTCTGTAAGATCTGGCAGGCTTTGCTTGGATTGGAAAGAGTCGGCACAAGGGATGATTTTTTCAAAATAGGAGGCAATTCCATATTGGCTATCCAGGTATCGCACCGGATGAGCAAGGCATTGGCCTGTCATGTAAAAGTTGCTGATATTTTTAAATACAAAACCATCTCTCGGATCCTGGCTCAGCTCTTACTGAAAGAGCAAATCCAGATCCCTGCAAGTGATGCCAGACAATCTGTTCTTTCCTATTCCCAGGAACGCTTGTGGTTCATTGAGCAATACGAACAGGGAACGAATGCTTACCATATCCCGGAGATATATGAGCTTAACGCCGGAACCAATCAGCAAGGCCTCATTTATGCCTTGCAGCAGATTGTGTCCAGGCATGAAGTTCTCAGAAGCACCATCGAACAGGATCCGACCTTGAATCAGGGCATTCAGGTGGTACACGATGAGCCGCTTGCCATAACTGAAATAAGGGTTCAGCCCTCTGAAGATTATAAAGCTTTACTAAAGGCAGATGTCAATCGTCCTTTCGGCCTAAGCCGCGAGTATCCGATCCGTGTTAGTTTTTATCACATTCTCGCAACTGACGAATCAAAACAGAAAACCCTGTTGCTCATCAACATGCACCACATTGCCAGCGATGGCTGGTCCGAAGCCCTGTTTCAAAAGGAATTGCTGGCGTATTACGAAGCCTACGTACAGGGGCATAAAGAATTTAAATTACCGGCCTTAGAGATCCAGTATAAAGATTATGCCTTGTGGCAACGCTCTTACCTGACAGGTCGTGTGTTGGAGGAACAACTGCATTACTGGAAAGAAAAACTCTCAGGCTATCAGTCCCTCGAATTTCCGACCGATTATTCCCGGCCAAACCAGATCGACTACCGCGGGGCTCATCATGATTTTATCTGGAGCAGGGACTTAAGTGCAAAGCTCAGAACCCTGGCACAGAAGCATGGCGTCACTATGAATACGGTTATGCTGAGCGGTATCACCATTCTGTTAAGCAAATATACCGGACAGGAGGATGTGGTGATAGGCAGTGCCATGGCTAACCGTCATCACCGGCAAACAGAAGACTTGATTGGATTTTTTGTCAATACCCAGGTCAACCGAACGATCCTCTCCCTTAACCAAAGCTTCGAAGAACTGTTGTTACAAGTACATCAGGAGCAAATCGAGGCACAGCTACACCAAGATCTTCCTTTTGAAAAACTAGTAAATGAGTTAGGCGTAGAGCCTGACCCTTCAAGGCATCCGGTGTTCCAGATCTTGTTTACGCTGGATAGTTTTGATCGTGATTCCAAACAAGCCGTTTACCTCAAGCCTTATCAGGAAGAAGTATATGAAGTCGAAAAATTTGACATATCGGTTTACATCGGAGATAGCACCGATGAGTTAAGCGGCCAGATCAGCTATGCCACCAGCTTGTTCCGTGAAGAAAGCATAGTACGATTTGCCGGTCATTACAGGTATCTGATGGAACAATTAAGCGATGCGCCCGAAAAAGCGTATGCCAGCTTCGGTTTGTTGAATGCGGAAGAATACCAGCAAATTATGCATGACTGGAACGCCACGGAAAAAACCTATTCGCAGGATAAAACGATACATCGCCTTTTTGAGGAACAGGTGCTGAGAACTCCGCAGCATATTGCCCTAATGTATGAAGACCAGGAGCTTAGCTACCAGGAGCTGAATGAAAAAAGCAACCAACTGGCCCGCCAGATCCGGAAGCAATACCAGCTGAAAACAACAAAAGAGTTAATGCCTGATACCCTGATTGCTTTGTGTATTGACCGAAGCCTAGAGATGGTGATTGGCATCTTGGCTATACTCAAAGCAGGAGGTGCTTATGTGCCTATTGATCCGGGTTACCCAAAGGAACGGATCGACTGGATGCTGGAAGATACTGACACGACTCTGGTACTGAGCCTGAGAAGTCAGGAAGAAAAGCTGAGTGACAAACTCCCTGCAGAGAAGGTGATGTATATTGATCTAGATGAGCAATGTTATCAGAAGGAAGATAACACCAATCTGCCGTTGATCAATAAGCCCGAAGACCTTGCCTATGTGATCTACACTTCCGGAACAACCGGTAAGCCTAAAGGCGCGATGCTGCGCCACGATGGTATCGTTAATAGGATTGAATGGATGCAGTCCTCTTATCCTTTATCCGCGGAAGATGTGGTGTTACAAAAAACACCCTATGTGTTCGATGTGTCGGTGTGGGAGCTTTTATGGGCAAACTGGTATGGCGCAACCATCGTTTTTGCCAAACCCGAAGGACATAAGGACAGCGACTATTTACACCAACTGATCCAAAACAATAAGGTTACTACACTTCATTTTGTGCCGAGTATGTTGGATGCTTACACGCATTTTTTATTAGACCAGAAAAAGAAATTAGGCGGTAGCGTGCGGCAGGTCTTTTGCAGTGGAGAAGCTTTGGCTAAAAACACCGTTTCACAAAGCTATCAGCATGCTACGCACCCTTCGTTTAAACTACATAACCTGTACGGTCCAACGGAAGCTTCCGTAGATGTGTCTTATTATGAAACTAGCGCAGATAAACCCGTGTATATTGGGAAACCTATTCAGAACACTTACCTCTACATTCTGAATTCACAGCTACAACCCGTTCCAATAGGCGTTGCCGGAGAGCTTTACATCGGTGGTGCCGGTCTATCCCGTGGCTACCTGAACCGGTTTGAACTGACCGCAGAACGCTTCGTTCCCAATCCCTTTGCTACTGAAACTGACAAAGCTAAAGGCTATACCCGTCTGTATAAAACAGGTGATCTGGTGAAATGGCTTCCCGATGGCAACATCGACTACCTAGGGCGTAACGATGACCAGGTGAAGATCCGCGGCTTCCGGATCGAGCTAGGAGAGATCGAACAGGCACTGTTGCAGGTTCCTGGCATTCAGCAGGCTTGCGTCTTAACAAGGGAACGGAAAACAAATGACGGAAATTCCAAATACCTGGTGGGATATTATACCTTGGATAATGAGCATGAAAAAATATCAGAGTCTTTTATCCTGGAAACCATTTCCAAAAGCTTACCGGATTACATGCTTCCCGGAGCTTTAGTCGCTATGGCATCTTTTCCACTCACCATCAACGGAAAGTTGGATAAGCGGGCCTTACCCGATCCATCATTTGCCTCACCAACCGATGCTTACGTGGCACCGAGCAATGAGCTGGAAACAGCCTTATGCAATATCTGGCAGGCAGTGCTTGGTCTGGATAAAGTCAGCACAGCTGATAACTTTTTCCGGATCGGAGGCGATTCCATTTTAAGCATCCAGGTGGCAAGCCGCCTGCGGCAGGCTGGTTTTGCCTGCCAGGTAAAAGATATTTTCGAATATAAGACTATTGCTCGGCTTGCAGAATATCTGTGTAAAACAAGAATCACCACCACGCTTAAAACCGAACAGGGCACATTGCGCGGAGAACTGGATTTTCTTCCGATTCAGCAATGGTTTACAGAGCAGGTAGATAAAAGAAAACTGGTAAATCCGAATCACTTCAACCAGAGTTTCCTCATTCGGGTGCCTAAATTAGACATCGCCAGGCTGAAATGCGCTGTCGTAGAGTTGGTTGCTTACCACGATGCACTACGCATCCGTTACAGCAAACAAGAGAAAAGCAACGGGAAAATAGTATGGACGCAAGTCTACCAGGCCGACATTGACATTCCTGAACTTACATCATTAAACGTCAACCGGTATTCCAAAAATGAAGTGGATCAGGTTCTCACGGAATGGCAAAGCGATTTCAACCTCGAACAGGGGCCTTTATTCAGGATTGGCTATTTGCATGGCTACGACGATGGAAGTGCAAGGTTATATGTGGCGCTGCATCACCTGATTGTGGATACCGTGAGCTGGCGCATCATCGCAGAAGACCTGAAAACGCTTTATGAAGGAAAAACACTTCCTCCGAAAGGCAGCAGCTACCGCCAATGGGTAGAACAGCTAAAAAACTATCCGACACAACATCCTTCGGAGGCTGCTTACTGGGAAGAACAACTGAGAGGAATGCCGGAGTACCATTCTGCAAATCATTCGGCTACCAACACCGTTATCGTTGAACTGGACAACGCCTTTACCAGATCCTTATTACAAGATGCTCCGAAGGCCTATCATACAGAGGTAAATGATTTATTATTAACGGCTTTGGCATATATGCTTAAAGAAATAAATTATCAGGACGTTCAGGGGATTACGTTGGAAGGGCATGGCCGTGAAGAGATTGATCCTTCCATCGATCACAGCCGGACAGTGGGTTGGTTTACGACCATGTTCCCTGTAAAGCTGGAGCTACGGAGTACTATCAAAGAAAGTATCCGCTTCATTAAGGAAGCATTAAGAACTATTCCCAACAAGGGTCTTGGCTTTGGAGCTTTCGCTACAGCGAAAGATATCCTCTATTCTTTTAATGAGTTACCACCGGTTATTTTTAATTATTTAGGACAATTCGATAGCCGGCAGGAGAGCTGGCAAATCACTTCCGAAGAAAGTGGCAAGAATGTCAGTGCTGGTAACAAAGACCAAAACCTGATTCACATCGTTGGTTTGGTGAGCGATGGTAAACTGGAGTTCAGCATCGTCACCAAATCGGGAAAAGTTGCGACCGAAACATTAGCTGCCAGCTTCAAACAGCACTTAACGCAGGTTGTAGAGCATTGCCTGCAAAAGCTCAACGAGGAGGGAAGCTCAAACACCCCCAGCGATTTTAAAGCTGTACAAATAAGTCAGAATTTACTAGATAAATTAAAACTAAACGCAAAAAACATGTAATATGGATAATGAGATCACACATATTTACCCGGCGACCAGTTTACAAAAAGGTTTTATATCCCATGCTTTAAATCTGCCCGATGATGATGCTTACCGCATCCAGGTATTGTTTGATTATAAGCATGCGTTAAACACGGATGCCTATCTCAAAGCCTGGGAATGTTGCCTGTTACAGTATCCTATTTTACGGACCGCTTTCAACTGGGAGGAAGATATTATTCAGCTAGTTTATAAATACGGTAAGCTGGATTACCGGATTCATGACATTCGTCAGCTGCCAACACAGAATGAAAAAGACAAAGCCATTAAGCACATCCAGGAGGAAGACCGTCAGCAGGGCTTCGATCTCACACGACCCAGCCTGATTCGAATCCATCTGATCAAGCAGACAGAAACACACACCACGGTTTTAAAAACCATACACCACAGTATTGCCGACGGATGGAGCGAACCGGTTTTGTTAAACAGTCTGTACCGCTATTATCATGAACTTGCTCAGGGCAAAATCCCCCTTGTGAAAGAAGATACGGCCTATCTGAGAACACAGGAGTATATCAGCGCCAATACAAACAGCGTTCAGGATTATTGGAAAGCAGTTTTGACAGAGGCTCCGGTAGCGAACGATATTAACCCGGTACTTGATACTCCCATTGACCCTGTTAATTATAAACGATTGGAAATGCCACGAAGCGTCATGTTGGAAATCAAAGGCGCTCTGTATGATCAGCTTAAACGGATGACGCATAAAGAAGGTATTACTATGAGTGTGATGGTGCAGTTTGTATGGCATAAGTTTTTGCAGGTATATACCAATAGCCTGCAAACCATTGTTGGCACAACCTTATCGGGCAGGGATCTCCCGGTAGACGGAATTGAAGAAAGCGTGGGTTTGTATATCAATACCCTGCCCCTGATCGTGAACTGGGAACAGGATAACAGCATCCTTTCTCAACTGCACCAGATCCAACAAAGGATTACAGAGATGAACACCCACAGCTTTGTGGAGTTGGCAACATTGCAAAAAGACGGCAAACGGATCTTTCATAGCCTATTCGGCTTTGAAAATTACCCTTCATTTGATGCCGCACAGGATGTGTTACAGGTTACGGAGATCGGTTCCATTGAAAAAGTGGATTACCCCTTATGGATCATGTCCTATGAAGATGCCGCTACCCTTGTGGTTAAACTGACTTATGATAACAAGTACATAACATCAGCCAGAGCGGAGAAGCATCTCAGCACCTTAGAACATATTTTTCAGCAGCTGATCATTGACCCAGAGAAACAGCATACGCAGATCTCTTTGCTGAAGTCGGAAGAACAGCAGCAAATGGTTTTTGAATGGAATGCCACCGGCAAAAGCTATGACATGCATAAAACGGTAGTAGATCTGTTTGAAGAACAGGCCACCCGGCAGCCCAATGAGATTGCTCTTTTCTATGAAGGGAAAAGCATGACTTATCAGCAAGTCAATGAGCAGTCAAACAACCTAGCAGAATACCTGAAGTCTGCATATCATGTTGATACCGGCGATCTCATCGGTATGATGCTCGACCGGTCTGAAAAGGTGATCATCAGCATGCTCGGGATCTTAAAGGCAGGAGCGGCTTACGTGTGTATCGATCCGCAACAGCCATCCTCCCGGAAAGAATTTATTATACAGGATACCGCTATCAAGGTACTAATCACGCAAACCGATTACCTCTTCGATCTTGAATTTTATTCGGGCAACATCTTTGCAATCGATGTGGAATTAGAGACCCTACCGGTAATCAGTCAATCATTTAAAAAAATCATTAAGTCCACCGACCTTGCTTATGTGATGTATACATCGGGAACGACGGGAACTCCCAAAGGCGTGATGGTGGAGCATGGAGGCATGGTCAACCTCGTACATAATCAGGTTAATTGTTTTGACATAAAAATCGGCGATAAGGTTCTGCAATTTGCCTCTTTCATTTTCGATGCTTCCGTGTCTGAAATTTTTACAACAATGACAAGTGGTGGCAGGCTTCTGATCCTCCCGAATGAGGTAAAACAGGATACCGGTTTATTGCTGCATTACCTGGAACATCATCGGGTCCAGGTGGCCACCCTTCCTCCTACCTTGCTGAGTACCATACCTTATAAAACGCTGAAGGATCTCAAAACATTGATTGTTGCAGGAGAAGCCTGTTCAACGGATGTGATGATTCGATGGGGTCACGGGAGAAGGCTGATCAATGCCTATGGTCCGACAGAAAATACGGTTTGTGCCACGATGCATCGTTTTGAAGAAGGTCATAGCAACACGACGATTGGAAGACCGATTGCCAATACCCAGGTTTATGTATTGGATCGTGACAAACATCCGGTGCCAATTGGTGTGGCAGGAGAATTATTCATTGGTGGTGCAGGCTTATCCCGCGGTTACCTGAATCGTCCTGAACTGACAGCAGAACGCTTCATCGATAATCCTTTTGCCACAGAAACTGATATGGCAAAAGGTTATACACGTTTATATAAAACAGGTGACCTGGTGAAATGGTTGCCGGATGGCCAATTGGAGTATTTAGGCCGTAACGACGATCAGGTAAAGATCCGCGGCTTCCGGATCGAACTCGGAGAAATCGAGCAGGCTTTGTTGCAGGTGCCGGGCATTCAACAGGCCTGTGTTTTGCCAAAGGAAAGAACAACCGACCCCGGAAGCAGCAAATACCTGGCAGCCTATTATGTATTAGATCACAGGGAGAAGCCACTCACAGAGGCTTTTATATTGGAACAGATTTCAAGGGTATTGCCGGAATACATGCTTCCGTCGGCATTGGTGCCAATGGATGCCTTTCCGCTCACGATCAACGGAAAATTAAACAAGCGTGGCTTTCCCGATCCGTCGTTTGGCGTACCGGCAGATACTTATGTGGCACCCGGCAACGATCAGGAAGCAGAGCTGTGTAGGATTTGGCAGGAACTGTTGGGCCTTGACCAAGTGGGCATTACCGACAATTTCTTTAAGATCGGAGGTAATTCGATTTTAGCCATCCAGGCCTCCCATCGCATGAGCCAGGCTTTGGGTTATGATATCAAGGTAGCAGACCTGTTTAAATTCAATGAGATCAAAGAGTTGCTGCAACACACGGCTGTAGTGAACGATGATTATGAACATGTTGAAAAGACCTTTTAATGCAACACAAATACTATAAATCCTAACGACCCCCTTATGCCTGAACTACAGACTATTTATAGCTTCCTGAATGAATTAAGACTTCATACAGGAGCCATGTGGAGTGATAACGGTTCCCTCCGGTTTTCTGCACCAAAAGAATACCAGAGCCAGGAAACAGATAATTTTATTATCGCGCATAAACCGCAGCTTTTATCCCTTCTCCATAAAAATGGTATTTTTTCGAAGCAGCATTTTTTTAGCAAAACAATACTGACTGATGATTCAGCTTCCGCTTATCCTTTAAGCCCAGCACAGGAACGTCTGTGGTTCATTGAGCAATATGAGGAAGGAACCAATGCCTATCATATTTCTGAAGTTTATGAACTTGGCGTAGATGCCAATCAGGAAGGAATCAAATATGCCTTGCAACAAATCGTTTCCAGGCACGAGGTCTTAAGAAGCACCATTGAACAGAACACAGACCTGGATCATGGAGTGCAGGTCGTACATCATGAACCCTTACTTATTGAAGAACTTAGCCTGCAAACAGGCGATGATGTCCATGTCTTCTTAAAAATAGCATGTAACCGGCCTTTTGATCTAAGTCGGCAATATCCCATCCGTGTTACACTGTATCATATCCCTTCGTCCGCTGGTTCAGATGCAAAAACCTTGTTACTCATCACGATGCATCACATTGCCAGCGACGGTTGGTCTATGAATCTATTTGAAAAAGAATTATCGGCCTTTTATGAAGCGTGTATCCATGGCGATACCGGATTTAAATTACCGGCCTTAGAAATCCAGTATAAAGATTATGCCTCGTGGCAACGTGCCTATCTGAGTGGAGATACCTTAAAAAAACAATTAAACTACTGGAAAGAAAAACTCTCCGGTTATCAGACTCTTGAATTCCCAACAGATTATGCCCGCCCGGCCCGCATCGACTACCGCGGGGCTCACCAGGACTTTAACATCAGTCGGGAGACAATTAGAAAATTAAGGGCATTGGCTCAGGATTGCGGAGTCACATTAAACAGTGTGATGCTGAGCAGTCTTTCCATCTTATTACATAAATACACAGGACAAAATGATATTATTGTTGGGAGTGCAACAGCTAACCGGCATTACCGGCAAACGGAAGACCTGATCGGCTTTTTTGTTAACACCCAGGCTAACAGGACGCTTCTCTCTCCCGGCCAAAACTTCCGGGAGCTGCTGCTACAAACGCACAAACAGCAGATCGAGGCGCAATTATACCAGGATCTGCCTTTTGAGAAATTAGTGGATGAACTGGGAGTCGAGCGCGACCCTTCAAGGCATCCGGTATTCCAGGTGATGTTTACGCTGGATAGTTTTGGCGGTGATGGTAAGGCACGCAATGTGGGCGATTATTTAAAACCATATGCGTTCACCACGAAAGAAGAGATTGAAAAATTTGATTTGTCGGTTTATGTGGAAGATCAGGCTGATGAGCTGAGAGGAGACATCAGCTATGCTACCAGTTTGTTCAACACGGAGAGCATGGCCAGATTCACACGGCATTACATGAAACTCCTTGGGCAATTAGCCGAAACACCTGAAAAGAACTACATGGAGATCAGCTTGCTGGATGCCGGAGAATACCGGCAGATCGTGCATGACTGGAATACTCCGGAAAAAGCTTACCCAAAAGATAAAATCATCCACCGCCTGATTGAAGAACAGGCAGAGAGGATACCTCAAGATATTGCTCTGGTATTTGAAGATCAGATCTTGAGCTATGGTGAGCTGAATGAAAAAAGCAATCAGCTGGCCCGCGGGATCCGGAAAGAATACCAACAGAGAACCCATCAGGAGCTAAGACCAGATACCCTGATTGTACTGTGTCTTGACCGGAGCCTGGAGATGGTGATCAGCATATTAGCCGTTCTCAAAGCAGGAGGCGCTTATGTGCCCATCGATCCGGCTTACCCGCAGGAGCGAATACACTGGATGCTGGAGGATACCGATACGGCCATGATCCTTAGCCTGAGAAGCCAGGAAGAGAGTCTTCGTTCTAAACTTCCTGCTGAGAAAATCATGTATATTGACCTGGATGAGGAATGGTATCAATGGGAAGATAAAAGCAATCTACCCTTGATCAGCCAGCCGCAAGACCTCGCGTATATCATTTATACTTCCGGTACCACAGGTAAGCCTAAAGGCGTGATGGTAGAACACAGGCAATTAACTGCCTTTGTAAGTCACAATCATTTTATTAATAATGAAACCGTAACTACCATTGCCGGGATCTCCAATTATGCCTTTGATGGGAGCGTATTCGACATCTTCTTTTCTTTAGCGAATGGCAAAAAACTTGTCTTGATTCCTAAAGATACTGTATTGGATTTAGTACGGCTTGATCAAACGCTTATTGAATCTAAGGTGGATACAGCTTTTGTAACAACAGCCTTATTCAATGCATTGGTCAATAACCGCTCGAAATCCTTACATCACTTCCGGCAAATCCTGATGGGCGGAGAGCGCTGTAATATCCACATAGCGAACGATTTTAAAAAAGAGTACAAAGCATCCTGTTTAACTCACGTTTATGGGCCTACAGAAAATATTGTTTTTTCTACCTTTTGTAATTTGAGTACTTATGACACAACGTTCCTGGCTCCTATAGGCAAGCGCTTAAATGACAAACAGCTTTACATTCTGGACTCACAGTTACAACCCGTTCCGGTAGGCGTTGCCGGAGAGTTGTACATCGGTGGTGCCGGTCTATCCCGTGGCTACCTGAACCGCCCCGAGCTGACCGCAGAACGTTTCATATCAAATCCCTTTGCCAATGAGGCTGACAAAGCCAAAGGCTATACCCGTTTGTATAAAACAGGCGACCTGGTGAAATGGCTGCCAGATGGTAACATCGATTATTTAGGGCGTAACGATGACCAGGTGAAGATCCGCGGCTTCCGGATCGAGCTTGGAGAAATCGAACAGGCACTGTTGCAGGTTCCTGGCATTCAACAGGCTTGCGTCTTAGCAAGAGAACGAAAAACAGATGCAGGGAATTCCAAATATCTGGTGGGATATTACGTCTTGGAGAATCCGGAGAAAAATATTGCTGAGTCTTTTATCCTGGAAAGTATTTCCAAAAGCTTACCGGATTATATGCTTCCGGGTACACTGGTTGTTATGCCATCCTTTCCGCTTACCATCAACGGAAAGCTTGATAAACGCGCCTTGCCCGATCCATCCTTTGCCGCGCCAACCAATGCTTATGTGGCACCGGTCAACGAGCTGGAAACAGCCTTATGCAACATCTGGCAGACAGTGCTTGGTCTGGATAAAGTGAGTACGGCTGATAATTTTTTCCGGATCGGAGGCGATTCCATTTTAAGCATCCAGGTGGCAAGCCGCCTGCGCCAGGCCGGTTTTGCCTGCCAGATAAAAGATATTTTCGAATATAAAACGATTGTCCGCCTCGCCGAATACCTTGGGCGAAAGAGCAAACAGGTGGCAATTAAGATCGAACAGGGTACACTAAGCGGCGAACTGGATTTTCTTCCGATTCAACAATGGTTTACAGAGCAGGTGGATAGGGGAGAAATGGCAAATCCCAACCATTTCAACCAAAGCTTTTTGGTGCGGGTGCCAGAGTTGGACATGGACAAGATGAAACGCGCTGTCATTGATCTGGTCGCTTACCACGATGCGCTTCGCATTCGTTATAGCAAACAACAAGAGAAGAGTAGCGGGAAAATGGTATGGACACAGTCCTATCAATCCAACCTAGACATGCCTGAAGTCAGACAACTCCATATCAGTCAATGTTCCGAAAAAGAAATAGAACAGACCTTAACAGTCTGGCAAAGTGATTTCAATCTCCAGCAGGGGCCTTTGTTCCGGATCGGCTACCTGCATGGTTATGAAGATGGCACGGCCAGACTGTATGTTGCCATACATCACTTGGTGGTAGATAGCGTGAGCTGGCGCATCATTGTAGAAGATCTGAAAAAACTCTATGAAGGTAAGGCCCTGCCTCCGAAAGGCAGCAGCTACCGCCAATGGGTAGAACAGGTGAAAAGCTATCCGGCGCAACATCCAACGGAGGCTGCATACTGGGAAGCGCAACTGAGAGAAATTTCAGGCTATTCATCGCAAGATCAGGAAAGCGCTGTACGATCTTTTGAATTGGATAAAATGCTTACCCGGTCCTTACTGCAGGAGGCTTCCAAAGCATATCATACGGAGGTAAATGATTTATTATTAACGGCTTTGGCTTATGCGCTTAAAGAGCTGAATCATCAGAATGTTCAGGGAATTACCCTGGAAGGACATGGTAGAGAAGAGATTGATCCTTCCATCGATCATAGCCGGACAGTGGGTTGGTTCACCACCATGTTCCCGGTGAAGCTTGAGCTACAGAACACTATCAAAGAAAGTATCCGCTTTATCAAAGAAGCATTAAGACACATCCCGAACAAAGGTCTTGGCTTTGGTGCTTTTGCAACATCTCATGAAACAGCCTATTCTTTTGATAACCTGGCGCCCATTAGTTTCAATTATTTAGGACAATTTGATAATCACCAGGATGCATGGCAAATTACTTCGGAAGAAAGTGGCGATAGTGTAAGCGCCGATAACAAAGACCATAACCTGATCAATATCGTCGGTATGGTGAGCGATGGTTATCTGAAATTCAGCATCGCCACTAAATCGGGGGAAGCCGCCGCCGAAACATTAAGCAATAGCTTTAAACGGCATTTAACGCAAATTACGGAGCATTGCCTGAAACAAATACGCGATGAAGGTTCCTCCTACACGCCCAGTGATTTTAAGGTTGTGAATATAAGTCAATCATTACTAGACAATTTGGAAACGCTCTCGAAAATCAACGAAGACAAACTGGAGCAGATTTACCCAACGACCAGCTTACAAAAAGGATTTATATATCACGCTTTGAGTCTGCCGGATGATGATGCTTACCGCATCCAGGTATTATTTGATTATAAGCATAACCTAAATCCGGATCATTACCGCAGGGCCTGGGAATGTTGCCTGGCCCAGTATCCTATTTTACGGACGGCTTTCAACTGGGAAGAGGAGATCATCCAATTGGTTTATAAATACGCTAAGCTGGACTATAAGGTTCATGACATCAGCCATCTGTCGACTCAGTTGGAGAAGGATAATGCGATTAAGCGCATCCATGAGGAAGACCGTCAACAAGGCTTCGACCTCACCAAACCCGGTCTGCTCCGCATTCACTTCATTAAGCAGGCAGAAGCTCATGTCACAGTCTTAAAAAATATCCACCACAGCATTGCTGATGGATGGAGTGAGCCTATTTTGCTAAACAGCCTGCATCGCTATTATCATGAGATCTCCCAGGGCAATACACCCCTGGTGAAAGAAGATACAGCTTATCTGAAAACACAGGATTATATCAGCGCGCATAGGAACAGTGTCCAAGATTACTGGAAAGCATTGCTGGCAGAAGCACCCGAAGCGAATGACATTAACCCGTTGCTTGATAAGCCTATCGATGCCAGGAACTATAAACAGGTGAAAGAATCAGCTACCTGCTATTGGACCATGGAAGAAAAGCTTTATCAACACTTAAAGCACTTTAGTCAGAAAGAAGCCATTACTACCAATGTAGTTATGCAGTTTGTATGGCATAAGTTTTTACAGGTGTATAGCAATAGTCCCCAAACCATTGTTGGCACGACTTTATCGGGCAGGGACCTCCCGGTGGATGGGATCGAAGAAAGCGTGGGTTTATACATTAATACCCTACCCCTGATCGTGAACTGGGAACAGGACAACAGCGTTCGCTCACAACTGCATCACATCCAGCAAAGAATTACGGAGATAAACACGCACAGCTTTGTGGAGTTGGCAAAATTGCAAAAGGATGGAAAACGGATCTTCCATAGTTTATTTGTATTTGAAAATTACCCGTCGGCTGACGACAACGAAGATCTGCTGGATGTTAGCATTCGGGAAGTGATCGAGAAAGGCAATTATGCATTAGGTGTGACTGTGTTTGAAGAGAATGACACCTTAACCCTGAAGCTGGATTACGATACAACTTATTTGACGCAGGTCAAAGCGGAAAAGCACCTCAGCGCTTTAGAACAGATCCTTCAGCAGCTGATTGCAGACCCAGAGAAAAAACACCGTGAGATTTCCCTGCTGACGCCGGAAGAGTACCAGCAGATTGTGTTTGAATGGAATGGCACTGAAAAAGATTATGACACACACCAAACGCTGGTTGATTTGTTTGAAGAACAGGTCATCAGGCAGCCCGATGCGATTGCCCTAGTTGATGAGGGCAAAAGTATTAGCTACCGGCAGCTTCATGAGCAATCGGAGGCACTGGCTTGGCATTTAAAAGAAACGTATCATATCGTTGCCGATGATCTCATCGGTATTATGCTCGACCGGTCTAATAAGATGATCGCCAGCATGCTCGGAATTTTAAAGTCAGGAGCCGCCTATGTATGTATAGATCCAGAGCATCCATCTGCCCGGAAAGAATTTATGATAAAGGATACTGCTATCAAAGTGCTAATCACGCAAACCGATTACCTCTTCGATCTTGAGTTTTATTCCGGCAGCCTCTTTGCCATCGATGTGGAATTGGAGACCCTTCCTGCCCCTGATCCGTCATTTGAAAAGAAGATTAGGCCCCAAGACCTCGCTTATGTAATCTATACATCCGGAACGACTGGAACTCCTAAAGGCGTGATGGTGGAGCATCGCTCTGCGGTTAATTATATACATAACTTGGAGGAGGTATTCCTGCCTGAAATCAGGAACGTTGACTTCTCCACTAATATGGCCTTTGATCTGACAGTGACTACAACCATAGGCGCTCTTTTAATGGGAAAAAAAATAGTTGTTTACAGAGGCCAGCTAAGTAACACAGAATTGTATGTGCGCCACCTGATGGACCATCACATCGATTTTATCAAGGGTACCCCTTCACTTTTAGCCAATTTAAACCCTTTGCATTTTGCCGATTTCAAAATTAAGCAGGCTTTTATCGGTGGAGAGAAACTGGACCCTATACAGCTAAATCATATTGCTAAGTATGTCTTAAACCCGGTGGATGAATATGGACCTACCGAGACGACCGTTGGCGCTGTATATATGAGCAAAGAAGTGGGCAATCATACAGGCATCGGCACTCCCTATTTCAATTATAAGGTCTATATCCTGAATGCACAACTACAGCCTGTTCCTATGGGCGTCGCCGGAGAGCTTTACATCGGTGGTGCCGGTCTATCCCGTGGCTACCTGAACCGCCCTGAGCTGACCGCAGAACGCTTCATTTCCAATCCCTTTGCCAACGAAGTCGACAAAGCCAAAGGCTATACCCGTTTGTATAAAACAGGCGACCTAGTAAGATGGCTGCCAAATGGAAACATTGATTATTTGGGTCGTAACGATGATCAGGTGAAAATCCGCGGCTTCCGGATAGAACTCGGAGAAATCGAACAGGCTTTGTTGCAGATTCCGGGCATTCAGCAGACCTGCGTTCTGGCGAGGGAACGAAAAACAGACACGGGGAACTCCAAATACCTGGTGGGATATTATGTCCTGGAGAATGATGAGAAAAATATTGCTGAGTCTTTTATCCTGGAAACGATTTCCAAAAATTTACCGGATTACATGCTTCCAGGTGCGCTGGTTGCTATGGCATCCTTTCCGCTCACCATCAATGGAAAACTGGATAAGCAGGCCTTTCCTGATCCGGAGTTTGGTGCTTTGACAGAGGAATTTGTTGCACCGGCAACAGACGCCGAAAGGACTATTTGTCTTATCTGGAAAGAAGTGCTTAACCTAGATAAGGTAAGTACAGAGGCAGATTTTTTTATCATCGGAGGTGATTCCATCTTAAGTATTCAGTTATCAAGCCGCTTGCGGCAGGTCGGCTTCCCTTGCCAGGTAAAAGATATCTTTGAACATAAGACTATTTCACGGCTTGCGGAATACCTGAGTAAAACCACCATCAATACCACGCTTAAAACTGAGCAAGGAATGCTGACGGGAGAACTCGACCTGCTCCCTATTCAACAATGGTTTATACAAAAAGTGGATAAAGGAGAAATGGTAAATCCCAATCATTTCAACCAAAGCTTTTTGGTGCGGGTGCCAGAGTTGGACATAGACAAGATGAAACGCGCTGTCATTGATCTGGTCGCTTACCACGATGCGCTTCGCATCCGTTACAGCAAACAACAAGAAAAGAGTAGCGGAAAAACAGGATGGTCACAGGCTTATCAGGCCGATGTTCCTATTCCAGAACTTACAACCTTAAACATCAGCCAGTTTGCTGTAACTGAAATAGAACAGGTACTCACGGATTGGCAAAATGATTTTAACCTGGAACGAGGCCATTTATTCAGGGTCGGATACCTGCATGGCTACGACGATGGAAGTGCAAGGTTATATGTGGCGCTGCATCACATGGTGGTGGATACCGTGAGTTGGCGTATCATCACGGAAGACCTGAGAACGCTTTACGAGGGGAAAACACTTCCTCCGAAAGGCAGCAGTTACCGTCAATGGGTAGAGCAAGTAAAACACTATCCGACACAACATCCTTCAGAGGCTGCGTACTGGGAAGAGCAACTGAGAGAAATGCCAGGCTACCCATCAACAGGTGAGGAAGAGGCTGTGTTATATTTCGGATTAGATAAAACCATCACAACATCTTTATTGCAGGAGGCTCCGAAAGCATATCATACGGAGGTAAATGATTTATTATTAACGGCTTTGGCCTATGCGCTTAAAGAGCTGAATCATAAAAATGTCCAAGGAATTACGTTAGAAGGACATGGCCGGGAAGAGATTGATCTTTCCATCGATCATAGCCGGACAGTGGGTTGGTTCACCACCATGTTCCCGGTGAAGTTGGAGCTGCAGAGTACTATGCGGGAAAGCATCTGCCTAATGAAAGAAGCAATAAGAAGCATCCCCAACAAGGGTCTTGGCTTCGGAGCTTTTGCCACAGCGAAAGATACAACCTATTCCTTTGAACACTTGCCACCAATCAGCTTTAATTATTTAGGACAGTTCGATGGTCGTCAGGAAAGCTGGCAGATTACTTCTGAAGAAAGTGGCCACAGTGTCAGTGCCGGTAACACCGATCATAACCTGATTAATATCGTGGGTATAGTGACGGATGCTAAACTGGAATTCAGTATCGCCACAAAATCAGGAAAAGCTAGCACTGAAACATTAGCTTCCGCTTTTAAGCGGCAGCTGATAATCATTGTGGAACATTGCCTGCAAAAGCTCAACGAGGAAGGGAGTACCCGTACACCAAGCGATTTTAAAGACTTCATTCCTTATGAAATCATTAATGAACATTTGCATGAAGCACCCATCTTCATATTCCCTCCGGGCGGTGGCGGCGCAGAGTCCTATTACGGCAGCATTGTCCCGAAATTAAAAAACAGGAAGCTGGTTCTGTTTAATAATTTCTATGCCTTTATGAGAGAACGGGACAGCGTTTATTTTTCAAAGGAAACCTTCGAAGGTTTGGCGCGCTATTACAAGCTACTGATTCAAAAACTGCAACCCACAGGGAAATATACCTTTGTTGGCTGGAGTTTTGGGGGCGTGCTGGCATTTGAACTCTACAGGCAATTGTCAGTTAAACAGGATGAAGTACATAACCTGATCCTGCTGGATAGCTTCTTTTGTTTTAAATCAGCGGAGAGCAACATTCCGGAAAATTACATCCAGGAATACAGAAACGACATTAATTTCAGGTACGACCCTCAATGCCGGTGTGAAAATCTGAACATCATCTTGTTTAAGTCCACCCAAACCAGTAAATCTGATGACCTCGACATGCTGGGAATTCCGAAACTGATCTACCAATACGTAGAAAGGTATTATGTCGATTCGCCTTACAATGGCCTGGATCTGGTATTTGGAGATAGCTGGAACACAAACAACAACGTGAGTATTATCAAATTAAATTGTAACCACAACGATATTATACACACCAACAATGATATTATTTGTGATTATATTTTAACTATGAATAAAAAAGAAAAAAGCTGCAACAAAACACTACAGGAATCATAAAACAAAGAGATGAAGCCTAGCAATCCCCTATCTTAAAATAACTCATCTAAACCGAAACAAACCAAATGGAAAACAAGAAATTCTTTTTAAAACCAAATGTCGTGATTGAGCCCTTAATTGACCGCTGGTATGCCTGGTCGCATCTTGTTTCACCGGCCACCGCGGCAATGAACCTTGTAGGTCGCCATCTGAAAATTATGAACTCTTATATTCAATCGCCTCAGATCCATGCAGCGGCTGTCAAAAATCCGAAAATGCTTGGCGGTCCTTTTATGGATTATAAGGGAGGACGCGTCGAAGAAGTGAAAGCGCTTAAAGAGCGAATCACGAAAAGCAGCGCTCAATTAATTGCCCTGAGGGATGCTATCCTTGAGTTGGATAAACTGCTAAAGACTCAGGCGAAAGGTTATTCCCTGGAAAGCCTATATGAACAGGTGCCTGATATTTTGAAAGGTTATGTGGAACTGGTGTATGATCTGAATAATCATCCCTCCTTCCGTGTGTTTGAATCACTCTTATACAAAAGCGAATTCTATAATCCATCCTCCCAGAGCATTGCCTTGTGGATTACGGATAACGACACACGTCCCTTCTGCCTGAGTACCCCGAAGCTGGATGATCCGGCGGTGTTACACCTTCCTGTTCCCTTTAGCCATGAGGGAATCGATGCTTTAAGCCGCATGAAGCGAAACCCTAGATCTGTCGATGAGATTGCTGCGGCTCTGGGCGTAGACCTGAAGGACCGGAAATTATTTGATACATTTTTTACGGAGCAGGAACACCCGGAATACAAACGGTATGAAGGAGAAAAAGCCCGGATGCGCTATTTTGGTCATGCCTGTATTCTGATTGAAACAAAGGACGTGAGTGTATTGATAGACCCTGTAGTCAGCTATTATGGCTATGAATCCAATGTTTCCCACTTCTCGGATATTGATTTACCCGATGAGATTGATTATGTATTGATCACTCATAATCACCAGGACCATATTTTATTGGAAACACTATTGCCTTTGCGCCATAAAATAAAAAACATCATTGTACCGGTAACCACAAGTGGCGCTCTGCAGGATCCGAACCTGAAGCTCATGTTTAAGAACATTGGATTCCACAACGTGATGGAAATTGACGAGATGGAGGAAATTAAATTTAAAAACCTGGCGATTACGGCCGTGCCATTCACTGGTGAACACAGCGACCTGAATGTAAGAGCTAAAGCCTGCTTCCATGTAGCTATCAAACAGTTTTCCTTTCTCTTTGTAGCCGATTCGAGGGTTATGGAGCCCAGGCTCTACCGGCATGTGCAACGGGCCATCGGAGAAGTGGATGTTTTGTTCCTGGGTATGGAATGTGACGGAGCGCCACTCAGCTGGCTTTATGGGCCGCTGCTTACGGAGGAGCTGGCAAGGGATAAGGATCAGTCGCGCAGGCTGGCAGGCTCAGACTACTCTAAAGGAATGCCGCTTGTCGATATCTTCAAACCAAAGGAGGTGTATGTTTATGCCATGGGACAAGAGCCTTGGCTTGAGTTTATTAGCAGCATAAAGTATACGCCCGAATCGAACCCAATTGTGCAATCCAATCATCTGGTAGAAGAATGCATCAAAAGAGGGCTTGTGGCCGAAAGGCTCTTCGGTGAAAAAGAGCTGCTGTATGCTTATGAAGAAGTGATGTGAAAAATAAAAATGTATAAACGCTTGTTCATCAGAAAGAAACACGATACTTGGTATGTTATTTAAAAAAGGAGAATTGAGCCATTTATGGCCCTACTATTTGAGTGTATTCATTGAAGGATTATCCATGATGATATTCCCCTTCATTGTTCTGTACTATAAAAGCCTGGGCTTCTCATATTTTCAGATCTCCGTTATCACTTCTGCTTACGGCATATCTGTATTTTTGTTTGAGTTGCCTACTGGAGCTTTTGCCGATGGCTTCAGCCGGAAGTATTCTGTACTCCTGGGTTTTTTAATCGTCGCTATTGCTGTTGTCCTGATTCCTTTATCGACACAGTTTTATACTGTTGCCATTCTGTGGTTCATTATAGGCATAGGAACTACTTTTTTTTCAGGAGCAGAAGAAGCCTGGGTGATTGATAACCTCAACACATGCGGGCGAATGGATTTACACCAGGAATATTTTATTAAACATCACAGCTTTCATGCCCTGGGCGCTATTTTCTCTCCCATCTTTGGAGCCATCATTGTGAAAGTATATTCCATTAAAATTCTCTGGTATGTCTATGCTACCGGCTTTTTGCTGAGTGCGCTCATTATTTTTTCCTTTACCAAAGAATATCGGAAAAAAAGCAAACTATCTATGCCTGAATTGTTGAAAAGGTCCTACCACAACAGCAGAATGGGATTTGTGTTTACCATTAAGCATAAGGTTGTGGCCTTTACAATTCTCGGGGGATTGTTCATGCAGCTAATGTTTATAGGCAGCATTGGGATCCAGCCGTTTTTAGTTAGTCTGGGGATGCCCAAACATGAGATTGGTTACTTATATGCCATATCAGCCTCCCTGGCCATGGTGGCCTCATTTGCTTCGAGGTTATTTCTGAAGTTTAAACCCAAGAATGTTATTTCGACCATCATTTTAATTATGGTTATCCTGAACCTTTGCCTGTCATTCATCTATCCACCCTTTTTCCTTTTGGCCTGTATTATTTTTATTTTCAACGATAGCCTGAACAACTTGGGAATGCCTATCATTCGTACCTATTTACATCAGTTCATTCCGGAAAGGATCAGGGCCACGACCCTCTCGGTGAAAAGCATGGCAGATCAGTTGGTGATTGCCTTAACATCCATTTTGGCAGGCGTGCTGCTCGATCTGTTTGGTCCTCAGAAAGTATTAACCTGCGTTGGTTTATTTGGTCTGATTGCCATTTTCTTCTTTCAAAAAATTAGAGATCAAAAAAACATTAATATTAACTAAACCCATATCCAAGCCAATTATGAAAACGTATCTAAATATTTTATTTACTGTTTTAGTTTCCACTGCTCTATCTCAAACCCGCATCTCAGGCCTCATTACAGACAGCCTGGACGCTCCTGTGCCTTTTGTTCCGGTAGCCTTACTCTCGCTGCCCGACAGCACGATCATCAAAGGCACCATAACGGATGAGGCCGGTAAGTATTCCATGGAGCAGAAAAAATCCGGATCGTACCTGCTGAAATTAACCGTGCTTGGTTACCGGGAAAAAACAAGCGAAGTCTTCGCGATTGATTCATCTGCCAGCGATAATCTCGTGTTTCATTTGAAATTATATCCTGATGCGCACATGCTTGGAGATATTTCTGTGACAGCTATGAAAAAAACCGTTGAATTTAAAAACGGGAACATTCTGGTGAATGTGGAAAACTCACCATTGGCCAAAGGAAACTCGGCCTTTGATTTACTCATGAAGTTGCCAGGCCTGAGCGTATATAATAACAAGATTATCCTCCAGGGAAAAGAAGGTGTGATTGTGATGATAGACAACAGGCCACAGGTTATATCAGGCGATCAGCTGATGAATATGCTGAAAAGTATGAATGCTGACCTCATCAAATCCATAGAGATTCTGAAAAATCCTCCTGTAAAATACGACGCATCAGGTACCTCCGGCATGATCAATATCCTTACCCGAAAAGTCTCAGTGGGAGGACTTACCGGTACGGTTTTCTCTTCCTACTCGCAAGGTTTTTACGAGCGGGTTTTATCCGGCGCATCCATCAATTACAAAACCAAAAAAATACTCCTTTATGGCACTATCAGCGGAGATAACAGTCATTACAGGATGGTCGAGAATTTCAAAAAGAAATTTGAGTCCGATACAAGCATCATGAATTTTAATGGCGACAATATTGCCAAAAGCCTGGAGTCCTCCTTGAATTATAAGGCAGGCATAGACTGGTTGCCCACAGAGTCTGACATCATCGGCTTTAAAATAGAAGGCGGACCAGGTCAGAATACCTCAAACACGCAAGGAAGAAATTCCATAACCGGAGACAATAAGCTCGGGTTCGACCACCTCGACTCCCGGATTTATCAAACCGATAAATGGAATACCACCAACTTTGACCTCAATTATGGGCATAAGCTGGATACCTTAGGCTCTTCCTTTTCGTTAGTGGCCGATTACACCAGCCTGAAAGAAACAATTTACAGCGACAACATCAATACATTCTTTGATCATTCGGATGTACAAACCTTGCCTGCCAATAATTACCGGAGCGACAGCAAAAGCAGCTGCGATATCCTGTCGATGCGTGCAGACCTTACGAAGGTCATCAATGAAACATCTTCGTTTGAAGCCGGACTTAAAACAGCTTATGCTAAAACCCTGAATAACTATCTGTTTGAAAGGAACAACATCTTCGATGATAGCTATTCCAAAGACACAAGCCTATCAAACAGATTCCAGTATACTGAAATTACCTATGCCGGCTATTTCAACTATCTGAAGTCGGTCGGAAAGCTCAATATGCAATTAGGTGTCCGTATTGAAAACACTTACTTGACCGGTGAAAACATAGACCGTAATTTTACCCTGCACAGGGAATACTTTAATGTTTTTCCAAATCTTTCGTTTGACTATAAGAGAAATGACAATCACGATTTTCAGCTCAATTTATCACGCCGGATCGACCGCCCCTATTTTTCTGATTTGAATCCCTTTATTTTCTTTAACGACCAGTATTCATACCGACAGGGAAATCCTTTCTTGCTGCCTGATTACGCCAACCGGGCAGATTTGGTGTATAACTATAAGGACTTCTTTTCAACCTCCATTGCTTACGCCTACACGGAAAACATTATGCTGGATTATACCAGCCAGAACGATTCCACAAACGTCACCATGCAAAGCATCAAGAATATGAAATCGGCAAGTACCATTGAGTATTCTTTATTTTTTGAAAAGTCGCTCACAAAGAAGTGGGACATTTCTGTGAGCGGATCTTTTGCCAGGAAAACCTTCAGCGGCAGCATCGACGACCTGAACTTCCAGCGTACAGGGATAACCTATTACGGAACGGTTACAAATAATATTTTATTAATCAAGGATACGCGGCTGGAGGTAAACGCCACTTACTTTGGTCCCAATATCTCCGGGATCTTCATCATCAAGCCGCGCGTCCTGACCTCTCTGGCAATTAATAAATCCTTCTTTAAGAACAAATTGGACTTGACTGTGGGAGTTGATGATATCTTTTATTCTTTCATCTTTAAGTCAATGGCCAATTATGAAAACCAGAACTGGTCATTCTCAAGGATCAGCGATACAAGGCGTTTCCGAATTTCACTCAATTACACTTTCGGTAAAACAAAAATTGAAGAAAGAAACGTCAATAGTAGCAATGAGGAAGAGATTGAACGCCTGAATCACTGATGTAGTCTAGAAGTGCGGAACCTTAAAGTCACATAACAAAATATATAATCCCAATACTAACCTAAAAAATTACTTAAATGAAAAATGAATCAAATGTAAACAGTTACGCGAAAGTATTTCCAACCATTTTCGAATCAGCCTCAGGAGATCTCCTGTACGACCATACCGGAAAACGGTTTCTGGATTTCTTTTGTGGCGCGGGCGCTCTAAATTATGGTCACAACCATCCGAAAATCAAGCAGGCCATCTACGATTTTCTACAGAAAGATTCTATTATACACTGCCTCGATATGGACAGCAAAATAAAAGAAACATTCCTCGACAGGTTTAATTCCATTATCCTGGAACCAAGAGACCTGAATTACAAAATACAGTTCTCCGGCCCTACGGGTACTAACGCCGTAGAAGCCGCGATACGCCTTGCCAGGAAATATACAAAACGAAGAAAAGTGGTTTCCTTTACCAATTCGTTTCATGGAATGTCGGCTACATCTCTGGCCCTTTCGGGTAACTTGGAAGAAAAACAAAAAATAAATCCTCCACAAGACGTTATTTTCTTTCCCTTCGATGGATTTTTCGGAGCAGAAATTGATACCATGCTCTATCTGAAAAAAATGATTACGGAAGAAGGCTCCGGAATAGAAATCCCGGCGGCTATTATCCTGGAAACCGTCCAGGCAGAAGGTGGCGTCAATATTGCCGGCGTGAAATGGTTACAGGACCTGAGGGCATTTACACAGGAAAACGGGATTGTGCTGATTGTAGATGACATCCAGGTTGGCTGCGGCCGCACAGGCAATTTTTTCAGTTTCGAAAGAGCCTCTATTGTTCCTGATATCGTCTTATTATCTAAATCGATCAGTGGCTTCGGCTTACCGCTTTCTCTTGTTCTAATTAGGCCTGAGCTTGATGTGTGGGAATCAGGAGAACACAATGGAACCTTCCGCGCCAATAACCTTTCTCTGTGTTCAGCGAACGAAGCGCTGGATTTCTGGGTAGATGGCTCCATAGAAAAAAACATCTCCGCTAAATCAAAACTCATCGCCCATGTCCTCAATAACTTATTACAGAAGTCGGAGCATATTGTTGCCGTACGTGGCCTTGGGATGATCTGGGCCCTTGAGTTCAGCAGCGGGGAATTGGCTGAACATATTGCCATGAACTTATTCAAAGAAGGGATGCTTATTGAAACATGTGGTAATAAAGGCCAGGTTTTAAAACTCCTGTCTCCAATTACCATTTCGGAAGAACACCTGATGGAGGGACTGACAAAGTTGGAAAAAATGGTATTGGCGATGACACCTGCTGAAAGTAAATATGGCGTGGAAAATCTTCAGGCCTAGTTTTACAGGATCAGGAAAAGGCTCAATATGGCCTGGTAGCTTGTATAAAATCCAATGAACTGACATCACAGATACTGATGGCTTGGGTTTGTTTGTAAGCCACATGGGCAAGGTATTGTTTGCAGATAGTTAGTTTGCTAAAATACCAGCGCTCATCGCCCACCAAGACAGTATTTTCATGAATCTGCAGTTCGGTCATCGCTTTTGACAGCCCGGCTCCGTCTGCTTTTAAAGCCGCTTCTTTAATGGTCCAGATTTCATAAAAGTCTTTATGAGGTGTCGGAGACATATTGATTTTTTGTATTTCACGGCTGTTCAATACCTCGTTCATTATGTCGTTGAGATCCAGATCTTCCATTTTGTTGATATCGATTCCCACCCGGGACTGCCTGCTGACGGCGCATAGCACGTAGTCGCTGGAGTGTGAAATATTGAAATCAATTTCGTCATGGATGTAAGGGCGACCTTTGGCATCACGTTTAAGATCATTCAGTACCGTATGAGGAAAGCCCTGTTCCATCAGCATTTTTTTCAATAAAAGTCTGCCGTAAAAACACCGCTTTTTATCCTGATCCTGTTGATAGCTATTGACAAGCTCTTGTATGTCCGAAGGAAAGCTATGGATCAACGTTTCGTAAGTACCGGGAAAAACGGAAGGAATGTTTATGAAATTGATCAGGATCATATTTTTGCCGGATACCCGGTATCGTTATAGTTTTATAAAAAGGCTTTTATCATAACAGGCTTGCTTAATTACTTCACTGAGCCACTTCGCATGGCGGTAGATCAAAAAATGATCTCCATCTACAATGTCAGAGTCAAAGTGTTCGAGTAAATCGTTCCGGCAACTCATCAGGCAATCCTCTCAGTTTTTTTAATTCCCTGATAAAGTCCCCGCTGTTAAGGAATGCCATGCCAGTGTATTTTTTCAATCCCGGCCCTGCATTCCCACTCACGATCAACGATAGCGACTGAGGATGGTTCTCTTCCAGCATCTTGCTTAGTTTGAGGGTAAACAATGCACATAGACTATGATCACAGAACAAAAAATGGTCTGAGTTTAACTGTCTCTTAACTTGTTTATAAGAATCTGTTGTGGCCACTTCAAAATTTGTCTTCAATATCTCATTTATACTCATGCCTCTTCGCAGAAACTCAATAGATATTATATTAAATTCATCCAAATGTGTACCCATAAAATTATAGAAATAAAAATTTCTACTAGAAAAATGAAACGTAAACAATTGTGTTTTGATCTTACAACAAAATATAGAAATTCATTTAATTAGTTGTTTAGAAAAAGCACAAATAATTATACTATCAAGTTATAAATTTATAATAAATAAACCATTCGTTCAAATTATATCAGTTCTGTAAAAGTTGTATGATTTAGAATCAGCCTAAAATTTCGCTTTCATCTTATAACCCTTATCCTTAAAGGGATTGATAAATTACCAAATTATCAGTTTTGTAAAACTTGTCATTTCTGCAAAATCCTATTCAATAACCTGTGCTTTAACAGCTCTAATTTTACCATCTGAGTTTTCTACAAACTGAAAAAAGAAAAGTCTTAAAGGGCTTTAATTTTTACACAGCTTGTAAAGAACTCAAAAAACAAAAGCCCTTAACAACATGAATTTTAAAACCGCTTTAAAGAGCTGTTTTTTTCAGGTCCTTAAGAGCTTCAAAAAAACAATTTCCTTAAGCACAATTTTTCGGGTCTTATAAGGCTTGCAAAATAACTTCTTTTAAGGCGCTGAGTTTTTTATGTTTTAAAGAACATGATACCCGCACAAAACAGTTGATGCAATTTTTACCGTCCTAAGAAATTGCCTTAAGAACAAACCTATTTACAGCACCCAGTACTGATGACAAAAGCCAAACAGTCCCGTTCAGGCACTAAAGCAATTGTGGGCACACAACAGTGGGCTACCGAGGTTATTGCCATTACCGACAATGCAAAACAGAACGGTTTGGAGATCCGGTTTGATGCAGAACCTTCGCCACAGCTTCAGCCCAAGTTAAGGGCAATGAATTTCCGGCATAGCCGGATGAAAACCATGTGGTATGGAGATAACACGCAACAAGCCCATGATTTTGCCGAACAGGTTAAAGAGGCATTACCACACAACCAGGCTGGACCAGAGCTGTGGCTTCAACCAAGTGCCGAGGCTGTAAAAACCAACATCGAGAAAAAGGAGTTCAGTTTTGTAATGATTACGCTCAAGGATGGGCAAAGCAAAAACTATGTAGTATTTGAACCTTCCAAACCTAAAGCCGAAGTCATTGCTATGAATTTTGCTAACGAGCAGTTCGCAGACAATTTCATTGCATTGGCAGCGCTCCCAAAAACGCATGTGAAAGAAGCCCGGACACTTTTTGATGAAGGAAAGATCATTTATGCAAGTGATAAAAAAATGCCGGTACACCGGGACAGCGTAATTAAAAACAAAACAATCCAACAACCGGAAATGGAAACCAATGACGAGTTTGATACGCCTGCCGACAGACAGCGCGACCTGGAAGTAAAAGCCCTTGATAAGTATTACAAATGGGCAGTACAGCAGGATGACGAGAATGTAAAGCCATCGAAGATCAAGCGGGAAGATCTTGCTTTCTGGATAAAAGAGTCACAACCTACATTGGATGATAAAGCCATTGAACGCATTTGGCAAAGCCATCTTCGTATTCTGAAATCACTTAACCGTTTAACACAAAGAAACTCTGCAAAAGCAACTCAACAACCTTACAGCTCTATTTACAAAAAGTTACTGAAGATCATTCCTAATTTACCGGAACACATCAAGGTTGGTGTGATGCACGGAAAATCAAGTAAAGATCCTAAAGGCGGTTTGATGGATTTGAATTTCGATTTTCTAAGCCACGACAAACATGGCAATCCAATTTTCGCCTTATCTCATTATTACAAACAGAATGGCGATATGATTGCTGATCCTGACATGCAGATCCGTTTGATGCCCGATATGGAAATGGCCGAAGCGCTGACCTTTCAGGATCATTTCGGGTTTCAGCAGGTTTATCCTGAAAAGGATGGGAAAACCTATGTGAACCTGAAACTGAAAAAAAGCCTCAACCAATTCTTAAACCAATGGTTAACTAACATTATTCACCAGGGACACCGCATTGATCTTGTTCCCGATAAAGATGAAGAAACTACGATTGACTATACCCGTAAAGCATGGGAATTGATAAACCAGTTAATCCCGACTTTGCAAAGGCATAGAAAAGAAGATCGGGAACTGGAGCTTACTATAAACACCGATGGGATAGTTCGTGTAATTTCTGCTATTGCAAAACCCCGTACCAATAAAACCAGTTCTATCTTTTTAAATGAGTTAGTTGACAATCAACCGCAAATGGAAACAGAAGTTGTGGTTGACTTCGCCAGCGATACTGTGAGTGTTGCTTCTGAATGGTTAAGCCCTTCTTACGAGTTTAAATTTCAACGCGAGGAAAAAGAAAATGAATTGGAAGAACAGAATATTGACTTAGAACAGGAAATGACACGGGCGCTGTGTGAATGGATCGAAGATCTATTGAAAACGTATCCGGGTTCAGTTTTAAGTGCAAAGGAGAATGATAATCATTCAACTGAAAACCAGTCTAAACCCTTAAGCATTGCTACTGATCTAAAAGTCTATGACAGGCATGTACCCAACGTCTTAGTGCCTGTCGCTACCCAGGAACCTTTCTATTCGCAGTTATGGTCGTTGTACGACATGAAAGCTGTACTTAAAAACAACTTTCCTCATCTGCTGGAGATCAACAGTAAAAATCTGAGTAAGGCTTCACCCATTGCCATGTTCGAGCTAATGCAGTTTGCACACCCTACCGATTATGGTGTCAAAGTAAACAGAATAGACATGCTGAGTGAATGGGAAAAACGTGGCCGCAGTATTTTCAAAGCGATTGGTTTTCCTACTGATGATCTTTACCCATATGTTAATCTATACCTCGGTTACGAAAGCGTTGAGCCATTAAAAGAAATGCTTTTTGACAATAACAAGAATGGTGATGAATGGTGGGCTATTGCTGAACATTCACGCCCTGTTGCTGATGTAAAAAGAGGTATAAAAATTATTAACGATAGGATCGCGAAAGAAAAACGCGAGATGAAAATCTACCTGAACCCTGCTACCGGAAAGCCGAAAGGTGAATACAAGCAGCAGGTAAAAGATGTGGAACACACCATCCGCAACCTGGAAGAAAGCAAAGAGGTATTACAGCATTATCTTGATAACGAACCTGAAGACAATGGTAAAGACGAAGAGGAAATTGTTCAGGACCCTTTGGCAAACGAGAATGGTGTATTTACATACAAGACAGCCGGAAAAAACTTTGAAGAGATTGAAATTCCCATTCCGAAAAGCGCACAGTATGAAGCAACGGTGATTATTGTAAAAACAAGTGCTGGTAAGTACACATTTGGTTTGAGCGCCGATAAGAAATTTGGAGACTATAACGGTATGGGCTTTGCCGCCAGTACTGCCGGACAAGTTTATGCAACCCGGGAAGAAGCATTGGAAGTGGCATTACAACACCATGAAACCAAGCTGGAAGTATTGCTTACAGCTAAAGACAGCATCCTGGGTAATGAAGCGAAAAAGGACAAACAACTTAACACCGCTTTAGATGCCCTTAGAAAGTTTGCTGAAGAAAATAATATTGCACTTAGCAATGATGCAGCTGAAACCACATCGAACGGTTCGGGCGCAATCATTAAAGGCCTGGAAGCCGCTTACTGGAGTAAAGAAGATAACGAGTACCAGGTGAATAAAATTACCATTAAAGGTATGAAGTTTAACCAGGCGCATTTGCGCGAAGCCATTGGTGCGAAACTGGAAAAACTACCAATACCAACGCTGGAACAGATCGTTGGAGAATTGACTGAAAAATTTGAACCAAGAAGATCATTGGCACAATATGAAAAAGGATTGGTGACCATTGGAAAAACAGGCGATAAACGCAGAGCTATTCTTATTGCAGCTTACGTGGACGATATGATCGTTGACCATGATCTAAGTGATAAACGCAAAGCGCCGGTAATGACCTTCCTGTTAGACGTATTGTTCTCTTCATCACCTCTCATGGCAGATCTTCCGCAACACATAGAAACGCCTGAACCAACCGCAAAGCCCATGAAGAAAAAAAGCCAGTACGACTTAAACAAAGAGATCGAAGCCTTTATTGACGAAAAGGATAAAACCGAAAGCAACTATTATGGTGAGGAGAAAAAAAACTATATCCGCCAATACACAGGTTCAGGTGGCTTACTGAAACAAGGTGCGGCTGATCGTGGGGCGTTATACGAATACTACACACCCGATGAAGTGGTGAAAAAAATGTGGGACATTGCTTACCACTTCGGTTACAACGGTGGTAAGGTATGTGAGCCATCTTTAGGTACAGGAAACTTTTTAAGATATGCACCTAAAGATGCAAGTGTCTTTGGCTTTGAAACCAACCACTATTCTGCCCGTATTGCTCAGATCCTTTTTCCACAGGCACAGATTTACGAAAAGGCATTTGAAACTATGTTCTTTGCAGGGAATGTACACCTCAAAGACAAATTTGAAAACCCCGGTTACAGTCTGATTATTGGCAATCCACCCTACGGAGAATTTACAGGTAAGTATGCAGGTATGGGAGAAAAACAACATACCGGTGCAACAGAATACGATCAGTACTTTATTGTGCGTGGATTAGATGTGTTAGAGTCCGGTGGATTATTGGTGTTGCTTATTCCCAGCGCATTCATGTCGAACGGTTCCAAATACCAAAAGGTGAAAGAAAAAATTGCAGCCAAAGCGGAGTTGCTTGATTGCTACCGTTTGCCCGGACGCATTTTTGAAACCACTGATATAGGAACGGATATCCTGGTATTAAAACGAAAATAGAAACAGATATATGATTGCTAATTACCTGATAGGATCTGGCATCCTGTACACCAAACAAAGTGCTGAACAACCAAAACAATTACCACTTATGGAAAATCCGATAAAAGAATTAAAAACGCTGATTAACGAAGAGCTGAAAGATTGCAATGGTTTTTTATGGCCAAAAGTATGTGAGCTGCAAAGCACGGAAAAAGGCAAAGCACGGCTGGAAGATATGATTGTGCGCATGGTAGCTGATGAAGGAATGAGTATTGGATCGGCCATTGCTCATGTAGAACAGGAACTCTCACACATCATTTAACATGGCTTCGGGCTACAAAGCATTCCGGCAGATAGGAAAAGAAATCAATATCCGTTCACGTGAACGGAAAGCCTTGCTTGAAAAACTGGCAAATGAAAAACAATCGTTTCCCTGGCACAAACGCCGGGCACAGTTTATCAGCGAACCCGGGCATTATACCGATGTGTTTGGTTCTTATCCTAAAGAGATCACCGATCACCTGGATATTGTAGCTGTTTACGAAAGTCCGCTTGGAGGAACAAATGAGTTCAGACTGGTAAAGCCAAGCATTGAGAAAGCAAAATATTACGCTGGTATTGTAAACGAAGGATTGTTGCGAAAAGCACTTGAAGATAAAATGCCGGTACTGATGGAAGTCATAAATGACTATCCAAAACTTAAAAAAGAATTTGAAATGAAATCCGATCAATCCAATAATAACATCTCAGCGATACGCGAGTTCGCTGAATTTATTTCGCAATATAAACGCATTGATGGGTTTATGGAAGAAGATCCTAACCCTAAAAGCGAAACACCTGAAGGACTTGCCAAACAGAACTTTCGTAAGCTCGGTAAAAAGGCATTGAAAGCCCTTGCCGAATGCCTTGGCTTAAAAGATTACAAAGTAGATTTTAATCCGGCTGGTCCGGCTGTGAGTGGAACGCTCACCCTCATGGCAATGTTCACGTCGGATAAGGGAATTTACATCTCCATAAACCGGGATGGCTTTGGTGCCAGTAACCTGTATCGCTCCATTAAAAACATGAAGGACTATACAGGCAACACAAATAATTATTTTCCTGACAGTGACCTCATGCATCCGGAAGAGATCAAAAAGAAAGTTTATACTCTTTTGAAGCTCGATCAGCCAATGCCAAAAATGTCTTTATCTGAAATCAATAAACTGCTTCCGAACGTGGGCGTGTATAAAATGAAAACCGAAGGATTAACCAATATCGGGGAAGACGGATTTGTCGGACAGAATGATATTACCGATGCAGAATACGCCTGGCAAATGACACAGTTGGATTACCAACAGGTAAGAGCCATTGAGAAAACAGGTAGTCCGTTGGTATTGGATGCAAAAGACCGTAAAGCACATGAGAAGTTTGTAGAATGGGCTTTAAAAAATGGCAAAGATGTTCCTGCTGAAGTATTGGAAAGTTACCCTTGGTTATCAGAAACCCAAAAGAATGATCCTGAATTAAACGAACAACAATCAACCGATAGTGCGAAAAAAGAAAATCCCTGGCATTGCGCTGTTCCATTACAGGCAGCTTATGAAGGTTCCGATTTTTATGAGTATGGTTTCGATGGGACTGATTTCAAAACCGAAGATAATTTCAAACAGCTTCTTCATATAACCGGTATGAGCGAGAAGTACACGCTATGTAAAGATGTGGCCGGTTTTGATAACCAGGAAGCGATTGATATGCTGCCGCCTGTGTATTTGTGGAAAGGGAAAAACATTCGGATGGTAACAGCCAATAATCCTTTACTGGCAGAAGGTTACGCCTCCTTTATTGGCATTGATGGTAGAAAAGGCTTAGTACAAAAAGCCTACTCCTATATTGAAAGCCATACCAGTTCTGTTGGTAACAAAGGATTAGAGTATATCGACTTTAATGGTCTTATGTGTGTGCCTGAAGGTGAAGAAAGCGACCCATCCGGCGCACATACCGAACGATTAAAACAACACGCTATGAGATCCAATACTTCTGCTAATGATACTTCAGATAATAAATTGAATTCTTTGGAACTCTTGTCTTCTGACAATTGGTTCAGCCAACACCCTGAAAAGATCCTGGGCGAACAATATGAAACTACTGACCGTTTTAATAAAGCGGTTACCAAAGTTCGTGGCACGATTAAGAACGTTATAGAGGGGATTGATATTCCTTCCATAGCTGAAGAACAGAAACAAACGACTGAACCAAATGCGAAAGTAGAAGTGCATTCGGAACTGCTGAATAATCCGAAGAAAAAAGCCAATGTAGAACGTGTCATTGAAGAAACCAAAAAAGCACAGGCTGAAAAAAAACTCATCAAGCTCACAAGTGGCAAAGACAAATACGAAGACGGATGCCCTGAAGAGTATTTATGCTTTGATGATTTAATGCGCATCTACAATGAGGGCATTTCTGAAGAAGAAGTAAAAGCCTGGATTTGGTACAAACGCAAAGTGCATGGTTACAACGATGAGAAAGTTGTACTCAATACAAAAAACGGATGGTCGAAATATGTTGTGCCATTGGGAGAAGCAAGCAGCCATTTGAAAGAGTGGCTAAATGCCGGTATTGTATGCTGCTATAAAGATATATTTATGCCGAGCGTTCTCTACTATGCTGAAAACATTTACGAACGTGAGCGCCAGCTTTTATCCGATAAAGAGCATATTATTAAAACGCATGGACAACAACAGTTTGACCGCCAATGGGAAGGACTGCAAAAAGTAAAACCTGAAAAACTGATCCTTACCCATCCTGATGTCAACAGCCGCTTATTTATTAAGCCTGACTCCACATTAGCGAAAGAAATTGAAGTAGGTGAACTGGCAGACGGCACAAAGTTTTCAGCTTATGCAAAATCAAAAGGGTATTACGAGGAAGGAAGCACCACATTGGTAGAAGCCTTTAAAACATGGCTTCGCGCATTACCCAAAGATGATTTTAAAAAATCGACTGACTGGAATATCATTCAGTATTATTTGGAGAATGCCACACCCTCACGCCACCATGATAAAGAAGAAAAACTACGTTTGAGGCAAAATGCCAAAGTAGAAGGTGATCAACTCTTTATTCGTTTTATGGCAGAAGCCTTAACGCGCGAAGATCAGTTAAAAATTGAACAGGCCTGGAACTCCAAATACAATGCTTATGTAGAGATCAATTATTTCAAAGTACCCATTGCGTTTACCTGCTCCAGTACCTTTAAAAACAAACCCTTGTTTATTCGCCCTGCACAACGCGAAGGTATCGGGTTTATCAGTGTACACGGTTCGGGTTGTGTGGCCTATGATGTTGGCTTGGGTAAAACCATGACGGGCATTTTATCTCTTGCACAGGCAATGGAAAGCGGACAATGCAAACGCCCTTTTATTGTTGTACCTAACCAAACCTATAAAAACTGGTTAGCTGAAATACAAGGTGTAGTTGAAAAAGGAAAAGTGTTGTTGAGTGGATTGTTACCGCAATACCAGGTAATAGATCTCTATAACCTCGGTACTGACTTTGTAGATCAGTTGCGTGATGATAAAGGCAAACTGCGTAAAGTTCCTGAATACAGTATTACGGTAATGACCTACGAAGGATTTAACCGTCTTGGTTTTAACGATGATACCTGGAAAGACATTGGCGATCAATTGTTCGATATTTTAAACCAGGGTACAGAGGAACGCCGTGACCAGATCCAGCTTGGCGAAAAAATCAATGAGCTGATCGGTAAAGGTATTAAAGGCGGTTTAGTGAACATTGAAGATCTTGGTTTGGATTACATGGTCGTAGATGAAGCACATGCTATGAAAAAATCATTCACACAGGTAAAAGGTGAAATGAAAGGTGAAGGAGAAAAAGCTACCCGTGCGCGCGGCACGTATCAAATCCGTTCAGGAAATCCCTCTATGACCGCCTTGCGTGGCTTTATGATAAGCCAATACATTTTGCGTAATAACAACATGCGAAACGTATTACTACTTACCGCTACACCATTTACCAATAGTCCGCTGGAGATCTATTCCATACTCGCACTCATTGGATATCAGCAAATGGAAAAATGGGGCATCAAAAACATCAAAGAGTTTTTCGACACCTTCATTAAAACCAGTATGGAGCTGGTGATTAACGCCAAGCTGAAGCCGGAACGAAAAGAAATTGTATTGGGCTTTAATAACCTGGTTGCCCTGCAACAACTCATTTTCAAATTCATCACATACAAAACCGGTGAGGATGCAAAAATACAGCGACCGAGAAAAATTGTCCTCCCGATGTTCAATAAAATGGAAGGCGAAAAATTGGTGCCGCTTCCCGCTGAACAGCAGATCTCTACCAACCTGCCAATGACAGCCAGGCAAAAAGAATACATGAACGATGTAGAGTTGTATGTGCGTGGCAAAACCAGTTTGACTAACTTCTGTGTGAACACCAAAGGCATGGAAGATGCGGAAGATGATGATGAACTGGACACCGGCGAAGTGTTGGATGAGAAAAAGTTATCGGAAGATGAAGAAGAAGGTACACGCATTTTACGGGGCATGTCCTTTGCCCGTCAATTGGCGCTTAGTCCTTACCTGTATGCTTGTAATCCTGATAAGCACCCAACCGCAGAGCAATACATCGAAACTTCTCCGAAGCTCAACTACATCATGCAGTGCATTCGTTCCGTAAAGCGTTTTCACGAAGAGCGCCACGAAGAAGTTTCAGGCCAGGTCATTTACATGAATGCCGGAGTACATTTCTTTCCATTGATAAAAGAATACCTGGTTACTAAAGTTGGTTTTCGCGATGAAGAAGTGGGCATTATTCGTAGCGGTATGAGCGCTGCTAAAAAAGAAGGTATCAAAGAACGATTTTTAGCAGGTGGTGTAAAAGTCATTATTGGTAGCGCAACAATTAAAGAAGGGATCAATTTACAGAATCGGGCTACTGTGCTTTACAATGCCTGGCTGGATTGGAACCCAACCGATGTGAAGCAACTCGAAGGTCGTATATGGCGCTTTGGTAATATGTACGCCAATGTGCGCATCGTAAATCCACTAATGGAAGACAGCATTGATACATTCATCTTTCAGAAGCTGGAAGAAAAAACCAGTCGTATCAATGAGATTTGGTATCGCTCTGGAAAAACAAACGCATTGAGCCTGGAAGAGTTTAACCCTTCTGAATTGAAAATGGGATTGGTTACAGATCCTTATGCACTTGCTGAACTGATATTGCTTTCGGACAGGGAACGGTTGCAGGATGATATTACCAGCCTGAACAACCAGGAAACCGTGTTGAAAGAGATTGCAGAACAACGTGAGATCTTTAACAAGAACATTGATTATATCCAAACCATTGTGAACCGTTACCGTCCGCAAAAATCAGGAGATAAAGCAAGAAGTACAGAAACGATTTTCAAGCTCTTCAGGGAATACCTGGATGATGAAGAAACCAGTTACAGCTATAAAGACCAAACTGTTTTTGACCAGGTGCGCAAGGCTCACGCATCCATCAAGCGTGGCATAGAACAAGTATTACAACCGAGAGGATTGGATATTGGTTTTGATCTGAAAAAGATCACCGCCATGATGGATAAAGAAATTGAGCATAAGCGAAAATACATGGAGGAAAAAACCGGGGAGAAAGCAGTGGAAGCAAAAGGAAAGGAAATCATTGCAGAGCGCATCAAAAAAGGCTACAAGCCCAAAACCGTTGCCGAACGTGTGAGTGAGTTTACAGCACTCAATCCAAAATTGCTGACAGAGTTAATGGTATATGATAACTCCGAAGAAGCAAAAACAAAACAGGTTCAGCAAAACCAGAAAGGAAAAGTATTGGAAGATACAGCAGATCGCTTAACAAAAATCATTCAACTGCGCGACTCTTTCAAACGCATGAAGTCACGGTTGGAACAAATCAGAGAATTAAGAAAAGCAGCATAATTAAAAACTAAAAGTATGGTAAAGACAACGATTGATAACCTGTTACGCCTGTTAAACGAGGCAAAGGAAAAAGGATGCACGAAAGTAAAACTTCAGTTATATGAAAACTGGGAAGACATTGTGAAAGAACAACAACACCCTTCGGTAGATGTGGAAGACTATAAAATTGATACACGGTTTTATAACACCATTGAATTTGAAACAGAGATCGAGAACATGGAAGCAACAGATCGCATCATCACCAAAAAAGAAGGTGACACTTTCATTATTCGTGTGAGCTTGTCTGACCGTGACAGCTTATTGAAAACATTAGGCATTGACGCACATTACAACTAAAAACATTTGACACATGGCCAGTTTAAAAAATAACCCTTACGCAATCCTGGAAAAAGAAAATATTTCCCGGAGCTTGTTAAGCGAACGAGCCGAGAAAGCACTCGCTATTTTTGATGAAACACTTGCCGACCTTGAACAATTTCCTAATGACAAAAAACTGAAAAAAGAAGCAGAGGAAATTGGCAAAGAAACGGTGGAGCTGATAAAAGAAGAGATTGAACGCATCGGTATCGAAACGCATGACGAGATTGAAGAAGCTGCAAAAAAAGAAGTTCGCAAAGTACAATCCAAAAAGATCATTGAAAAATCTGAACAGGTGTTGGATGATCTCGCTTTGTGCCGTCAGCGATTGAAAGATGACCGCCAACGCAAGATTGAGGCCGGTGAAATTACACCTCCTAAAAAACGCACACTCACTACTAAGCTCCGTCAGGATCTTGGCAAGTTTGCAAACCTCATTCCAAAAAACCTGAAAGAAGATCCCGACACACTTCAGCGCACACAAAAAGCTATTATGAAATTTTTGAATGAGCTGAAAGACATTTGGGGATTGAATAAAATCAAAGGAATTCAGGACGAGTTAAACGAAAAATTTAAAAAGCTGCAAGAACAAGCGGCATAAAAATCAAATACCATGAAAGATAAAAAGGAAGAAAAAAACAAAACGATGACTAAGGTGCTGCTCCTGATGAGCGTAGGTTTTGTTATTGACGTAGGCCAGGCACTCATTGTGTACAACGCCGGAAAAGGTGCAGAAGCAAAAGCCCTGGGCGCAACCTATAAATGGAAGCTCCCTGCCGGTAAAGAACTTTTAAAAACAGCCGGGCTTGTATTGGTTACATCGGTGCTTACCGGTTTATTAGTGAGCGCCGCTGAGTCAGCGATCATCGGAAAAGGTGATAGTAATAAAGAACTTGCCAGCGCATAACATCAAACATAAAAACAAATAGTATGACACCACTAACATTTCCACATCAGCAATTCCTGGAGCAAAACAAAGACATCATTGCTCAATATCCTTTGCCGGATATGCTGAAAAAACGCATCCTGGGTTTTGATGAGCTTCAGGAAGATTTACAATACACCACCGATGAAGACCGTGCGAAACTTTTAAGCAAACTGGAAGCCTTGTCGGAAGAGCTGGATGAAGACCTCGAAGAATACTTTGAACCTGTATTGGAAAACAACGATGACGAGGAAGACGAAGAACCTGAACAGGAACCGACACACACGGAGCAGGATCATCAGCCGGAAGAAACTGCATCACAAATGCCGGAAGCGGAAGCACAAACGGAAGAGCTGACCGATACCGAAAAAACAGAAGAGCATATTAACCCTGAAAACATAGAAACAGAAATGGAAACAAACCACACAACCGAAACAGAAGCTGCTGAACAGGAACAGCATGTAAAAGAAAATCCGGCAGAGGAAACAACCGAACGTGAAAACGGAAATGAACAGGAAAAGACTTCTGAAGAAGAACAGGAACGTGAAGGGCGTACTGATGACGAACCGGCCCAGGAAACACCTGAACGGGAAAATGAACCGGAGCAGGAACCGCTAAAAGAAGAGCCGGAGGTACAGCCTGAAGAGGAAACCCACCCGGAAGAGCAACCTGTTTTGGAGCCCTCTGACGAGAGCATCCTGGAAGAGCTTGTAAATGCCAAACAAACCGTTGTACACCCCTCAGAATTGAGAAAAAAGGGGTTTAAAGGCCTTTTAGGGCATCGTACCGTCCCGGTAGGTAAGTTTTACCTGCACAGGGGCAAGTATGACACCTGCTATAAGATCATTAAAAACCAATAATTTTTTCTTCGCATTGTTACCATTATGGTAACGTATAACTAATATTGCACCGTATTTCTAACCCCAAATTCAGACAGTGAGCAAAACAGAAACACCCAACGATTATAACCTGCTACAAAGCAGTATTGATAAAGTGATAGGTAAGATTGGCCTACAACGTACCATTACGCTTCTCAACAGTTTTATTACCAATACCAGCACTACCAAAAACGAGCAGGAAAAAATTAAAATGGTAACCGGTTACCTGGTCAATACAGCTATCCGGGTTTACGAGCTGAGTGATGATCTGTTTTACACAAGCAATATACGAGGCTACCGTGATGCGCGTATGTGTTGCTTTCACCTGTTGCGCAAATACACCGATGATACCTTTTCTAAAATTGGTTTGTCATTCAGGTGCAGTGAGCGAAGCGTTATCTACGGCTGCAATATCTCTGAAGAGCGCCTCTCCATGCCAAAGGGCAATATGCCTTTTGTAGCGAAGTATAACCTGCTGGAGTCGAAACTAATTGAATTTATGGGCAAACTAAACTAACACCACATGGAAGAAAATAACAAAGAGCTGATTGAAAATGTTCTGAAAAAAGATAACCAGGACATCGACTTTGAACCGATCCCTGAAGAGAATGTAAGTCCCTTATCGCAACCTGTGGTAAAGAAAAGCAATACGTCCGGTGATGTAACAGCCGCTAAAACCGAAACAGCGCAAACGGTAAACCCGGAACAAAACAACCAGGGAACTGCCACTACCAATACAACGACACAAGCTCCGAAGCAGGAGCAAACGCAGCAAACCAAAGAAGAGGTTACCGATGCGCCGGAGCAGGAAATTAATGCAGATCCGGGCGAACAGGAACAACCCGAAAAACCTGGGCAGAACAACGAAGAATTTGCCATGCCTTTGGAACATGCACAACTCATGGCTGATAGCATTATTGGTTCTATCAATAACACGGTGCTGGAAGTTGGTTGCGGCTATTTCGTGACGATTAGTAAGCACAAAGACTTCTATGATTTTGAAGAGCTGATACAAGTGATCGATGAGCAGAATGTGAAGAACATTAAACGCATGAAGCTCGACGAGGAAGATAAAGCCTTGCTTCGTCCTTTGCTCATCCATATCCTTCGCAAGAAAGCAGCAGCACTTAGTCCCGAAAAACAATTGCTCATGGTTGCATTTTCCATCCTCATTAAAAAAGCGAAAGTCGTAATGGAAATTCGTGCAGAAAATGAAATGCTGGTTGAGCGCATTCGTGATATTATCCGCCAGGAAGTTCGCGGTACACAGGAGGACCAGAACGATAATCATTCGCAACAGCAGGAAGAAGAAAAAACAGAAAAGCAGCAAAACACTTCCGAAACTAATAACGATCATCAGCACGAAATGGAAGAAACCATTTATGAGGAAGTGATTACCACACAAACCGCAGGATCTAAAACCGGATTGCCGGACGAAGCTCTTGAAACGTTTAAATAACCGCTAAGAGCAAATGGTATGGCGGTGGCTACGGAACATTCCCAATTTCAGGGTTTGGTGCTTGTTACCAAACAGGACGAACGCCAACCAATGCTTATGTTGGTGTGTGGCGAAACCGGTGTTGGCAAAACATTTCGCAACATCCTGGAGATAGAAAATTATCTCCGCGATAATCCATTGCTGTTTCGCAAAGGCAGAAAGGTATTGATATTCGATGTGAACGATGATGATTACGGATGTTACACAACCGTTGACCCGGATTTTATTCGTGATCTGAGGCTGATCCGTGCCCGTCGCATCCGGCCATTGACAAAGTATGGACAAACCCTGTCGATTGAAGAAAAACGCGACATGGTAGAACGTATGGTAAAACAATTTACAGATGGCTTGTTGGTATTAGAGGATCTTGATAAATACATGACCGGCGCTAAAGGACAAACCATTGTCGGGCTGCTTACAACTAACCGACATCATGGTTTGGATATTATGATCTCTCATCAATCCATTGCAAAAATTACAACTACCGAATTTCAGAATTGCACCTGGCTACGTTTACACAAACAGGTAGATGATGTAACACGTTACCGCAATCGTATTCCAAATTATTTCTTAGTACGCATTGCTACGCTGATTGTAGAAGAGCAATACCTCATTGGCAACATACGATACTTTGTGTACGTGAACATGCGTAAACTCAAATTACGTGGATGTAGTGTGCAGGCATACATACGAGCCTGTAAAAAATACCTGGACACAGAAGAAAACGCAATGATACGCCGGATGATGCTGGAGCGCAACTTCCAGGGCAAACTTTTATACAAAGACAGAAACGAAGTGGTTGTAAAACTGATCGGCGAACTACTTCGCTACCACGAACTCAGCTACCAAAGCCCTATTAATACAGAAAAACCATTACAGGCTGCGGCCTAAAAATCAACCAATATGAAAACATATACAAAAACACACAGCAGCAAAAAAGTAGCAGATGTGCATCTTGCTAAAATTAAACAACGTGGTGGAAAAGCCACTGTAACAACGGTAAAGGGCGGAACAAAAATTGACTATTATTTTCCTGAAAAAGTGACCACTAAAAAAACACCTTCAAATAAAACGGTAGCAAAAAAATCCGGTATTAGTCAGAAAGAATACAAATCACTTCATCCTGGAACAAAGAATGAGCTGAAGAAAAGTATTAAAGCAACTAAACCAAAAAAATACGATGTAATCTCTCCTGATGGCTTTAGCATTCGCATTGGTGTACCGCCTTTCAAATCCGAAGAGGAACGCAAAAAGTACTTTGAGATGTGGAAAAAACGTTATGAAGCACAAGGCTATTACTCATCTAATGAAGGCCGTATTCCGCTTAGTGAGTTGGCAGATCGTTGTGAATGGATTACCCTTTAATCCTTGATTTTCATATGCGTTCTAAATAGCTTGTAGTGTTCAAAAACAAGCAATACTGATAGCAGAAAAACGATCACCAAAAGGCTTATTTGTGATGGATTTTTTTTCCTCTTTTGTCAGCTCTCCAAAAACATGGAATGCGTTTGCAATAGCATATATCCCGCTAATAACAACCAAAGCTAAATCAGCTAAGCGTGAATTGGTGTACATGATCATCACGATCCATAAGAACGGCAGGTGATAAAAAACTGAACGGATGATAAACAGACTGGTAGGTTCCTGGCCATTAGATCCGGGCTTTACTACATCAATGCCATAAAAAATGCCGCTGACGTGGTAATTAAAATGCAGGATCATTCGAGTATCCATAAAATAACCTGTTTGGTTTTGTAAGAAATTTCTATCATGCAAATACTATTTTAAATAGGTAGTAAAAGTATAAAAAGCCATTAGTAAAATTCGTTTTTACAATAGTATTCTACAATACCGGGAATGGGGTATTCATATCATGCTCATTTACAATACAAAAACTTAGAGTTATCAATAGCTGTAAAAGCCTTTGGGAATAGAAAAAAACAGTATTTTAGATGCTCATTACAACAGGATTTATGGAACATTTTATTTTAAACGGGAAGATCATTACGCTGGATAAAAATAAAGATACGGCCTTGCCTATCCCTGTTATGTTTAACGCCTCGGCTGAATTTACGGTTGAAGTTGACGGCGAACAATTTCGCAAAGATATGGTGATGGAATTTAGCGCCAGTTCAACTATAAAAGACACCACAAAAAAAATCCAGGTTCCATTGGACAGTACCGTTACCCGTTTCCGTTTCATTGATTTTCCTGATATAGAGGCAAAAGATTACCTGCTTTTTTCCTGCAAATCCAACCAGGCAATCCGCATTTCTTTAAGTATTTTTGCAAAAAACTAAATTTTCATTTTAGCCATAAGTGGGTAAAAAAGTATAGTTATGGCTAAAATGAAAAGTGAAATATTTATATTTATATGCCTAATTATTCTAAGGCTATTGAAGACAGTATCTTCTTTTGAAAGTCCGAAACACTGTATTTTCTTACCTGTATCTCCTCCATCAGCTCCATCAGGAATTTAAGCCCGGCATTAAACGTTTGACAGTAGTTAACAGCCTTTCTGAATGCCTCCGGCTCATTCATGGTCGTAAGGAAACTATAACGGTTCCAGGAGCGCGAAATATAAGTATTTACTATTGTCCTGGTCAGGATCTCGCAATAATCCCAATCCGGCACACGGCTGGTTTTCTTCGGTGTACGGAACATATACAGGAAAGGAAACCAGGGCCCGTAATCCTTGTCATCATCATCCCCATCGAAATGAACTTCTTTTGGAACCATGCCCCAGTAATCTTTACTTATTTGCGAATTGGCTGCAAATTTATACAAGGGTGCAAAGGTCAGTTGTATCACGGTTTCGCCATGTTTCAGTTTAGGATCGAGTGCCATTGAAAATAGAGCGGTGGTTAAAAATACCTGTGATTGCGAAGATAATGTGAGGTTGTTATAAATTGATACAAGATCCGCAGCCGAAAAATCCAATTTTCGCAACTGGCCAAACGAAAAATAATTAAAGATGAATTTATAAACAGAGATGCGAATATCCTTTGTTGCTTTCAACCATTTCCTGACAAGTGGAACATGATCTGAAATTTCATCAGCCCATTCTTTATTGAAAGTATGTTGAGCATTTGAGTTAAGCCAGTTAAGTGAAATATCAACTACATCATCGCCAATTTCTTCGTACACTTCAAGAATAATCGGGCTTTGTGCATTCAGAATAGCAAGTACGCTGTCTTTGTTCAGCTCGTCTGATTGAACAATAGCGGCTAATGTGCGACGTTGCGCTACCAGTGGAAGTTCCCACAATTCTTTGGTAAGAGCAAGAGGTGTTAATTTCTTTACTAACAATCCGCTTATTTCAGGATATGTTTTTACGCTTTCTAACAGATCCGGTATAGCTATATCTAAGTCATCGATAAATTCGATGGATATTTTTTCCTGGTCGGCTTCCTGCCACAAGTCGAAGAATGCATGAAGGGAAATTTCGTGGTTGTTCAATAATTTCAATAAACGTTCTTCAATATGTAATTCTGCCAGATCTACAAAATCAATTTCTTCATGCAATAAAAAACGTATAATATTTAATTCTTTAAAGCGGTCAAGCAAGATCGAGTCTTTGCCAAATAGTTTGGCTTTTAAAAGCCTGGCCTGTGTTTTATTAGAAAAATAATAATTGACTTCTTTGCTGATTGTTTTTAAATCTGCATTGGTATCGTTGATCACTTCAAAAACTTTAAGCAGGGGCAAATAGTTTTTTCGTTCGCCATCTACATCAGCACCAAACATCCATAAAAACTTACGGCGTTTGTTTACTGAAGAGCTTTGTAAAATATTTACAAGGTCTTTCACCTGTTCCTGGTCAGCGCTGTTATGAGAGATAAAGATGTTCGGACTTTTACGCTCCAGCGATTGCACACTTTTTTGAGGTACAATTTGTAAATCGTATGGTTTGTCCTCAATTGTTCTAAGGCTTAATGCACCGGTACAAAATGTAAAATTCCTTCTTAATCGTGGCCACTGATCGCTCCAAATATCGAGGGTACTCTTTTGGTGCAACTCTGAATTTCTCGCTGGTACAACCGCTATTTTATCAGGCTCCAGGTAAATACCCTGTAACATTCCTTTTACCGCTTCATTTAGTTCAAGTGCCGTTTCATTTTTTGCAATCAACTCTTCTACAACCAATGTAACAGGTTGCTTGTAATTTTCATAATCATTTATAGCAGGTCTTACAAAAAGGCTTTCAATCACATTAAAATCAGGTATTCTGCCAAGATCGGAAAAGCTAATAAGCAAGGTATGTGTCCACACACAGCCCGGACGTTTCATTTCTTTTGCATACCAGGTCTTCGCAAAAGCATAGCGCCCGGTTTCTGCAATTGGATAACCCGTTAAATAATGGTCAAACCCTTCATCCACATTTGGCCCCGATAAATCAGACTGGAACAATAACAACTTTTTCTCGCCGATGGTCAACTCTGTTGATCCGGCAAGTAGCTGATGCCCGTTCTGATACCCGTGTAAGGTTTGATGTAGTTCTATTGTCATTTTATTCAGTCATCCAAATAATAGGTTGCGTAATATCTGTTGTGGTATTTGCACCCTGTTTCACTTTTATACGTTCATACACAGGTTTTCCTGCAATGGCATCTACCTGGTCAGGTTTATCGTAATCGCATCCCTGCCCACTTACGCCAAAGCAGCGGCAAGTGAATTTATCCGTATTGCATTGAAGGTATTGATGAAGCAAAGGCAAATTGTATTCCAGCCAGGTTTCAGGATCAAGTTCTTCAGCGCCCGAAATGGTGTCCCAGGCCGAAATAATGATCGACAACTTCAATGGTGTTTCAAGTTCTTTATGATGCAATAAAAATTGTAAGCCATCCACAATTTTAACCTGGTTGGGAACATACTTTACGTCCCAGTTGGTTAACGTGGGCTTTGGTGGCGCTTCTATTGCTTCAGCATGAACAGTTGCGGTGGATTGCGCTTCTGCTACTTCATCTTCTCCTAACAACGCTTCTGACTCTGCCGCATCTGCAATGAATTGAGGTTGGTTATTAGGTGAAAGGGGGCTAACAAATACGAGCATTCCTTTTACGTCCTGGAGAAGATCATCATACTCTTTCGACCATTCGCGCATATCAAAATGATCTCTGAATTTTTCTCCGGCAATATCCGGTATTTCTAATGTGACAGGTTGTGAATCTGAAACTTTTTTCAATGGCATTACTACTTTTTCATAGTGCGTGTTTTGTAAGCTGCGACCAGGAATTTTGTATTCCATATAGTCGTTTGCAATGCTATTTAAATATTCATGCTCAACCCCAGCCAGTGAATTTACTGTAAGGGTTTTATCTATGGTTCTTGATTTTACATAACACCACAATGCAGCAATAAATGTTGTTTTTCCTGTACCGGGAAGACCCGAAACCAATATCCTTGTTTCACTCATAACTCTTTTTGTATTTGCATGGTGTGAAAATGTCTATCTATATCACTCTTAACTTTAGCCGGACCAGCTACCGTAGTTTGCTTTTCAACCAGGTAACAATCATTTAGTAATTGATATAAACCGAACGCCGCTTCAACTGCTTGTGATTTTGGCCTGGCTGCAATCGGAAATGCTTTAAAGTCGCTTAATCTCGATGCGAAACTTTCGGTAAAAGGAGTTTTGACATCTCTATCGAAATTAAAAGACGTATCAGCAACGAGCTTATCCCACTTGGATACAACTACTGTCAAATGCGTTTGTGCATCTAAAATGCCATTATCGAGGGCAGTTTGTATAAAGGTTTCCGCGTTCGATAAGGTTTGCTGTCTTAATTTTTTTGCCGCTAATTTTTCTCCGTCAATGATATAGATTACCTGGTCAGCATCGGTTAATAGAGTAAGCTCCATCATTGAAGAACTGGAATCTCTTGCACGCTGGAAATCTTCTCCCGAAATATCTGATAGAATAATATGTACGCTGTCAGCCCTTAAATTCTCTTTCTTTTTCAAAGCTAAATGCAGGAACCTGAAAATACCGTTTGCTGTTTTTTTGGTTTCAGGCTCCTCTGAATTAGACTCTACCTTTGATAGATGCGAACGCTCCTCTAATCCAATCAATGTTTGTGAACCTGCAAAAAGTAAATCTCCATTAGGGCTTTTTTGAAAACCATTATATAATTCGGCCACTAATGTTGTTTTTCCGCAATCAGACTCACCGACGATAGCAATGATCTTAGCCTTGTGTTTATAGGTTATTTCGGCTGTTTCATGCACATCCATTTCCTTCCCTTCAAACAACTTCACACCAATTGTTTTCTTTACGTCCTTCTGAACCGTTTGTGTATCGCCAATGTCTGAAGCATCTGCGAGATAAAAATTCGAGCATTCTCCTTTATCCACGTCAAGAGTTTCCATGCACTTCCCGTCAAGGTGTACCGTACAGTGTGGTTCACGGCAGCGTTTTACTTTATTTACCGTTTCAGACATTCTCCAGCGTATTTATAAAAACAATTTCTTTGTAAATCTGAATAGCCATTACATCCGGCTTAAATGTCTTTTTAATATCACCGCCTCCAGTCTGCTTCTTTACAGGTGCTGAATAATCATCCCCAGCATTAACCTCTGTAGATTTACTAACGGCTAATAAGTATGGAGTAAGTTCAGATATATGGGCTTTGTATTGTTTTACAAGACCGGCTTTAAAATCAGCAGGTATAGCATTGATACTATCCACAACTGAAACCGTAGTAGCTTTTTTAGATCCCAAAGCAATGGATAAAATGCGGTGTAAAAATCCCCTCGCAGAATTAATATAATGCAAGGTAGAAGTTTTTTCATGTAACTCTATCGGGCCATAGATCATCATTAACGAAGTCCCTGCATCCTGAAAGAAACAATTTGCCAGTTTGCTGTATTCACCAAAGATCCACGACAATACATTCAACTCTTCACTCAGCATGTTATTTTCTTTGTGAAGCTGCTGAATAGAGTTTACAATAGTTACTTGCTGTTCATGTGTCAAATCCTCTTCCTCTCCTAATTTTTCAACTATTTCGTCAAGGTTGTTTGTTTGCTCTTCATGTTCACGCATCCGTTGATAGTAGGGTTTGCTTTCCAGGTAATTTTGAGCATAGGTCATTACCGGAATAACCGGATCATCTTTGAATTGACCAAGAAAGTTAACGTTTGTAATGCAAAGGCTAATTGCTGTATTGACGTTAGTAATAATAGTGGCATCATCCTCTTCGTCCTCTTTACTTTGATCGTTTGGTTGGCCTTGTTGTTCCTCTTCTTCTTCCTCCTCCGCCTCTTCATCTTCGGTTTCCAAATCTTCTGCTTCCAGCTTGAAACACACCGCAGAAGCAGCCAATACTTTCAGGAGCTGTGTATTATTCGTTATGGGAAATGTATTATCCTCGTCCTGGAATATTTTTACAAAACGTGATGTTGAAGTATTATCCGCTGGTGGAAGACCATTACTGATACGGATAATATCCAACCAAAAAGGAATTTCATTTGTGTGAACAAGCTCATCTATGGCTGCCAATCTTGCATTTATCTGTTCAGGTGTCGCGCTTAATTTCGTGGATTTATACCAGGTAGGGAAAAAGTCTGTCGCTGTGTAATTACTCATATAGGTTTATTTTAAAATGGGTTAGTAGCATTCTCAAAGGGATTAACAGCATTTACCTGTTCCCACAGATCGTGCAATAGTTTCTTTTCTTTTACTTGTTTAAAAATGGCTTTGTCCCTGTCCACCGGGCGCATGGCATTAAATGACGGATCAAAGATCTGAAGGTTTTTAGCGATAGTAATTTTTGAATTGTCGCTAAGTAAAAGAAACGACCTCACAATAATTTGAATTGGTGTTAGCATTTTCTCTTCTTTTTTTACATTCTCTTTTTCAAGTACTTCAATTATTTCTTTTACAATTTCCTTTTCAAGTTCTCCGCTTTTAGCTTCTGTTGGTACTGCTGCCATTGTTGTGGTAAGCTCATCCAATAAGGTCGGATTGTCGCCATAAATCATCTTCAGGATCCGTTCATTACCTTTTGGAAAACTATGGCTATTGTCGAAGGCTTGTAGAAGTGTTGGTATGTCATCTCGACTACCGTTATCGGGCAATATCGGACAGTATTTCTCGCTCCTAACCTTGCCGTTGTATAATTCCTGTGTAATAATAGCCCCTTCAAAATTTACTCCGGCTCCGCCAACACCAATAGGATCTTCTTTTTGGAACCGTTGTTTATAAAGAGGGCTGCATACAATTAAAACAATATCGGATTTTTCAACAGCCTGTTGCATCCATATTGGCCAACCCAGTTTTGGTGCCGTATTTTCATATAATTTATCAATAAGTATTTCTAGTTCACCATTACTATTTGCAGTAAGCCATCGAGCTAGTTCCCATACAGCATCTTTATGCGCATCTGACTCCCAGGCATAACTAATAAATATTTTCTTTTTTTGCTTTGTTGACATACAATTTAATTCCCATTTAGACACATAAAAATAGCAAAATTCCCCGGATTTGGCAGCTCATATTGCCACAAACAATACATCCATATTCAGGTCGTTTTGAACATTGCCGGAATACGCATTTGCCTCTAATCCAAAGGTGGTAATCATGGTCAGGAACACCGACTTTTTGGTAGCAGTATCGGTCTTAAAAACACTTACTTTATTCTGTAATTCAGTATTGTATTTTTTGGTGATGATATAAGTTCCTACCCAAAATTTCATTTCGCAAATATTGATAACACCATCCTTGCGATCTATGAGCAAATCAATCTGTGCGCCATTTGCTGTATTTGTACTTCTCCATGACGAACTTTCTGTTCCAATACCACTGATACCTAATGCTTGTTTTATCTGAGGGATATGGCTCATACACACCTGTTCAAACGCATAACCACTCCATGCCGTGTATCTGGCATTACCAATCAGCTTCATCCAATGATCTTTGTCAAATGTTTTTGTTCCCTTAATAAATCGCAGATGAAACAAAGAAAAGAAATCACAAAGCTGGTAAAGTGTATTACGTGATTTTTTACCAAATGGAATATAACGCCTGATAAATCCACTCTCTTCCAATTCTTCCAGTAACCTCGTAAAAGTGCCTCCTGTCGGCAATCCGCTCTCAGCACTTATTTCATCGCGCGTTAAACCTTTTCCTTTTTTGGCAAGTGCATTCACAATCGCTTCATGCCGCTCCGCTTTATCAAACAGGGATTTATAGAGGTTATCAAATTCTGTCAGTAATAATCCGGTTGTTGAAAAGCATATTCTATCTATGTTTTGTGCGGCGCTCTGTCCTTTTTTTACTTCGTCCCAATAAAATGGAATACCGCCCAGCACCATGTATAACTGCACCAGCTGGTAGTGATCCAAAGTAATAGACTTACTTGCCATAAATGCTTTGCACTCTTGTAATGTAAAAGGCTTTACCGGTATGCGTTGTGTAATACGGTTATGTAAACCACCTCTATTGTTAATCAGATTATTAATCATCCACGAAGCGGCAGAACCACATACCACCAATAACACATCTTTTCTTTTTGTGGCCCAGTCATTCCAAAAATGTTCCAATGCGGATATAAAACCTGAATGTGCTGTATCAAACCAGGGCAGCTCATCAATAAAGATCACTTTCTTTTTTTGTTTGGATTTATCAATCACCTCACTGATCTGATCAAACGCCTCTGTCCATTTTGTTGCAGGAGCGGATTTCTCTTTTGGATATTGTTTTTTTATCGTGCGGTTGAAGTTGTCAAGTTGTAGTGCCAGGTTTGCATTACTAAGCCCGGTAATTGAAAATGTGAGTTTGTTTTCAAATACGTGTCTTACCAGGAATGTTTTACCAACCCTGCGGCGGCCATATAAAGCAACAAATTCTGACTTGGCTGAAGTCAGCTTTTCTTCCAGTATTTGCTTCTCAATTTCTCTTCCTATCATAATTTCATTTTAGCCATAAATATACAAAAAATACCACTTATGGCTAAAATGAAAATCCGTCCATTTCAGAAAATGACCATATTTTATAAAATTTTCCAAAAACACAAAATCGTCTTTTGTAGTCAAGCAATTTTCACACTACTTATAAATAAAGGCTTTCAAGCCTTTGTGTGTCGCAAGTAACAATTCCCTGCTTAGTAATCCAGCTCCATCTGAAGGAATTTTGACCTCGCAAGGTTCGCCTGGTTTAAATACCGAATACGCGAAGGCAGCAGATTAAAATCAAACCATTAAACATTCAACGCCATGACAAACGAAGCAGTTTCTAAAATTGATTGGAAGGAAGTCAGCATCACCGCAGTGGTAACACTGGTAACAGCCACAATTGGTTGCACCGTAGCGGTTGTAGTAGCTCAAACGCTCATCATTCCGGCCATCAACAAAGCAAAAGAAAAACGTGCAGCCGCTAAAGAAAAGGATGCAAAAAAGTAAGGAGTGAATAAAACACAATGCCTTGCAGCGAACAGAAAAACTAAAACAAGTATTAACCAAATCAACAAAAAGCCATGAACAAGTATAACGAAGAAATTCGCAAATATGAAAAAGAGGCCGAAGATCGTTACGACGATTATGATGACTACGACGATAACTACGACGAAGATCATTTCGATACCGGCCTGGAAGGACAAGACTCCTACGATGAAGACTCTTACGAAGAAGTAGAGTACATCGGCGAAGATGGTTATGATGACTCATACGACAGCTATGAGCAGGCATCCATCGGAAAAATCAATCCAAATGACCGTACTTTAACGGTTACCATTGTAAACGCCAGCGGCGCTGATGCAGAAGCAATTATTTTCGGTGGTAACGAAAATGCACCGCAACCGGCAGGCATTACCGTTGTAGTACAGGAAAGCTCACACAACGAGGTACGTGAAGAAAGTAAAGCCAATCCGTTTAAAATCCAGGGCATGAAAATGTCGGTATCAGATCCTTTGCAATTCGATAACGTATGGCGCATTCTGCGTAAATCCGCAGCCGGTGCAGCAAATTCGTATCCGTACCAACCACGCAACGCAACCTCTCCTCAAAACACCAACGCCAACCTCATTGACGACAGCGCCTTTGAGATGGATGTGACAGGCCAGGACAGCATCCGCTTTTTAGCAAAAGCAGGTGTAAAAACTACCATCACATTCACAATCAAAGCTCGTGTGGATATGGGTAACGTGTTGATGGGACATAACGTTGCAGAGATCTCTACCGCTCCTCGTCCAACAGGTCTTCCTCAAATTGACCTGGCTAAACAAGCACCACGCCCTGTGTTTGGTTTAAAACCAAAACACAAAAAAATGGTGCGTAAAATCGTTCGCCGTCCAATTCAGGGAGGTGGAAAGAGACCGAGAAAACGTCTGCTTAAAAAACGCAGATAAGCAACCACAGCAGGGTTAAATAAAAAAGCCAAACAGGACTTCTCTGTCTTGGCTTTTTTTAAACCAATCACGAACCTTTTAATTCAACCACACCATGTGCAAATCGAAAGCGCAAAACAGGATAGACTACATCGTGTTGCAGAAACAAGCCGAGATAGCGAAGATCCTGAACAAATATGGCTACGAGCCACCAAACAAACCCGAAGAACTGGTGAAAGCGGTAAAGCTGCTGGTTCGCAAAAAAGGAGAGCCGATCATTAAAGAGCTGATCAACATCCATCCAGAAAAACAACTCATCCTGGAGGCTACTGGTCACAATACCGATGAGAGTAATTTCTGCGGATGCCACAGCGCTTATTCCGGTGAAACAAAAGAATTGCTTGATAAGCTCTCTGAATTATCAGTGGATGACTTAAGCAAACTCTACGACGACATTAAAAAACAATCCAAAGACAATCCGCAGGACAAGCCATTGATGGCACAAGTGGAAACTGTATGGGACGAAATCAAACGCAGAAAAAAACAAACACAAAAGATCCAGGAGAACCAGGAAAACGGTTTATGGCTGAAAATAGCCATTGGCGTACTGGCAGGGATCATCATTGGTAAAGCACTCAGCTAATATGGTACGCATCATTAACCAGGAACAACAACCCAAAGCCAAAACACCGGCACCGGAAGCACCGCTTACTGAAAAATCAAAAGCCTTGCTCCAGGTGATCGGTATTGTCATTGCCGATAAGCCAAAAGCCATTCGGGAATTGCTGGAAGATTACAGCATCAGCTTTGAAAAAGAGCCAATTGAAAAAGAGTTGGTGGATATGCTGCTTACAGCCATTGGCGAATGTGATCCTGAGTTCAACAACGACCTGGCCAGTATCATTTTGGATTGCACACTTGAAAACAGCTACGACAGTTTTGATTTCAAATCCATGTTTTCAAAAGCCAAAGATGCTGATGCAGGTGCTGATAACAGTGCATCTGCCGGAGGCGGTGGAGGCGGCGGTTTATGGGCTGGTATTGCTAATGCTGTTGGTGGCATCGGAGGTGCTATCGGGCAAGGCATAAAAGGTAAACAGAACCGCGACCAGGCTACTGCAAACACCATACAGGGCATCTATGCTTACAAAAGCCAACAGGCAGCCACAGAACAAAGCAAAGGAAAAAATAAAATCTACATGCTGCTTTTGCTTTTCGTTGTTGTAGGTCTCGCTATTACGGCGCTGGTGTACTTCAACCGCAAACAAGCACCACAGCCACAACTCAATCCATTAAACGCATAACGCCATGATATTACAGAGAAATAATTTCGGACTGACTGGCCTCTCTAATTATACCAACTACTCCAGTTATGATGATGGCTACGATCATCTCTTTAAAAAATTCAAAGAGAAACGTGCTGAAAAAAAACAGCAGAAAGAAGATGACAAGGCCGACAAAAAACAACGCAAGGACGATAAGCGTAGTGAACGTCAGGAGAAACGAGAGCTTGCCAATGAGAAGCGCCGCTTGAAAAATGAAATGAAGCAAACGCAGATCGACGAGAAAAAAGCGCAGGTATCTATGCTCAACCAGGCAGGTGCAACGCCGCCAGGTGGCAATGCTCCGCCACCAGCAGCCGGAAACGATAACACCATGATGATAGTAGCCGGTGTTGTTGGAGTCATTGTCATTGCCGGTGTAGGCTACATGCTGATGAACAAAAAACCGGCAGCACAACCTATCGTGTATGCTAAAGCAGCTTAATAAAAATTCACTTAAAACAACAAGCCATGATAATCGGAGAACCAACTAACCAATTCGACGGATATGAAGAAGACAACTATGATTACCTCTTCAAACGCAAAGGCGGAGCGCCCACGTCACACCAGCAAAAGAAAATCGAGAAAAGAGCGGCAAAAGGGAAACCGCCGGGACGCCTCATGCAAAAACGCCTCGACAGACAGGCTGGCATCACCCCGAAAAAACGCCTCATCATGGGCAATTTCGGGTTATTCAACAAAAACAAAAACCAGGAAGCGGCCTCGCAGGATGCTGCTGCGCAAACTGACACCAACCAGCTTCAGGATGCTGCACCCGTGGAAGACACGGCGCAGAACCCGGAAATGAATGCAGGAGCAGAAAACAATACTCCTTCATCAGATCCTCAACCATCAACGGATGCAGCACCTGAAAACAGTGGTAATGATGCTCTCCCTGAAAGTAGTTATGACGACTATGATGATTATGACGATGCAGCCAACACTAAATCCGAAAGCAAAAGCACGGATAAAGACAATGCGAAAAAAGGCGGCATGGGTGTTTGGGTTGGCTGGGCTTTCCTGGGCTTTACCGTTGTAGTGATCGGCTATACCATGTACAGGCTCGATAAAATGGAAGCCAAGTTAGTTCCTAACGACAGATTACATCACCCTAATTATTAATCGCATGAACGAAATCTTAGCAAATCCACAAGAGCAGGAAGTAAACGTAGATGGTAACACACCGCAGGGAGCTTTGTTTATTTCCGTGAAAAATATCGGTAGCGGTGCAGCCACTTTCAATGGTGTACCGGTACCACCGGGCGAAGCAAAAAGCTACTCGTTTGTTGGCAAAGGTTACAAATCATTGCCCTACGTGGTAAACGGTTCAACACTTCGCATTCTATACATTCTTTAAAACCATACGCCATGATAAAAGCAGAACACGCACAGCGCATTATGCAGCGGTACGAGGATGATTATGATAATTTCCTTGACAAGCTGAAAGCAAAACGCAACGCAAAAAAACAACAGGCAACACAGGCAAAAGCATCAGCCGACAAAGCAGATAAAACGTTGGCACAAGCACAAGCCAATAAAGGCGCTCACCTGAAAGACAAAGCAAAAAACCTGCTGGATAAAGTGGGCGGTGTGGAAGGTGCAACCAGCACAGTGCAAAACGTAATGAAGTATTTTAAAACAGATACTTCAGCCAAAGATGATTACCAAATGAGTTTTGGCGGAACGGGCGATCCGCCACCCTCGGATAAAAAAATTATGGGTATGCCGCCCGTAGCAGTGTATGTGGGTGGTGCAGTATTGCTATTAGCTGGTCTTTACGGCTTGTCACGCATGATGAAAAATAAACAACCCAACGCACAAACAATTCCGCTGAACAATCCGGCACCACAGGTTTTACAAGCAGCATAAAAAAGCAGACAATGGTTATTCCAATTCCATCACATCAACAACAGTTTAAGGTAAAGGTGGGCATACGTGCCGATGAGCCTTGTGCCCTGGGTGTGACATGCTATGATGCTTCCAAGCCCAACACGGATTACATACGCCGCCGTATTCCCTTTACTGAAAATTTATTCCAGGGAAAAAATCCCGGTTATAAAGAATTTACATTACCGTTCCCGCTCTCGCCCGATCATCTGATGGTGGAGCTTTACGATAAGGCTTACGGTGATGACAGCGGTTTTAAAATCGAAAAGTTTGAGCTGGAGAAAATGCCGGTGCGCAGTGTATGGGCAGAGCCGGATGTTCACCGCTTCATTCATTTTGCGCAGGACTTCGCAACAAAGGCTGGTTACCTGCCAACAGGTTTTTATGATAACGAAGATGGTGATTTCTTAATTCAGTATTTGCCGATCATTGAAGATAACCTGGGAAATCCATTAGTTACTCCAGCCCGTACCAACCGCCGTTCAGGGCGCATCCAGGTTTCGCAAAGTGCATTTTGCAAATACACCATTCCGGTACGCATGATCGTGTTGTTTCACGAACGCTATCATTTTCAGATCCCGACACGTTTGGAAAAACCTGCCGACCTGCATGGGCTTCGCTTATACCTCGACCTGGGTTTTCCAAGAACAGAAGCGGTGTATGCCACCACCAAAATATTCAACTCGCATCCTGAGTCTGTTGGCCCCGGCCACAGCCAAAGGGTAAAAGACATTGTGAATTTCATTGACAACTATTCAGGTTATGATAGCCTGATGAACATGACTGCATGAGAAAAAAAGCACACATAGGAATTAGCCTGGCTGAAAAGCTGAAGGAATTGTTTGCCGGTGATAAAACCGACAAACCAAACGGCCTTGTGGAGAAACACTACGAAGGTACGGATGATAATTTCTTTGAAGCGACCAATGCCATTTTGCGTACCGTGCTGGATCTTGATGCAAAAAGCGAAAGCTACGAGCGTGATCTGAAACGCTTTGGTACGCGCGAAAAACTGATTGAAGTAGCAGACGATAAAATACCGAATAAACGCCGCAGCGAAATTCTGCCTTTGAAAAAACCCTACAAACGCAAATGTTTTGACAGCGACGATGAAAAGGATCTGCAACGCTTTGGCACACGTCCGGGCATTATTAATGTGTCGGATGATCATTGCAAACACAAGAAAAAACTACGCACATTCCCTACAGATTTTAGCAAAGCGGCTTACAACAATATCATGCAAAAATGGACGGTGCGTGATACCAACCGTTTTTCTGCCAATCCATTTTCTGATATCTACCGCGAGTTTCCGAAGCTGCAAATCAATATCCGTAACACTTCCACCGAAGAACAACAAGTTTTTGTGTGGGGGCCGCATCGCAATGAAACAGCTTCAGCACCAAAACCTGAAGATGTACAAAATCATGCGATTGTTGAAACCGTGAGCCTGCCTGCCGGATCGCAGCCGCAAGGCATGGAGATCAACCCTTACAATCAGTATTTATACATCGCTAACCAATTGAGCGGTACAGTTACTGTACTTGACAATCACAACCAGTTAGTAAAAGTCATTCAGTTAGAACCTTCTTTCCCCGGATTTGCTTCACTTGTTTCCGTAGCGGTAAATACAAATCCTGCAAGCAGTCATTACGGTTATGCTTACGTGGCTTGTTCGGTTTCCAACAACATTGCCGTGATTGATAAAGACCTGAATGTAGCAGCAATGGTTCCTACTGGTGTTAGACCTGTTTCCATAGCATTCAATCCTGTAAACAATTTTGTATATACTGCCAACCTGGTAAGCGATAATGTAACGGTAATTGATACCGAAACAAACGAGCAGATTACTATGTCACCATTAGCTGCTGGTAATGATCCTATCAGCATTGGTGTAAACCCAACAAACGGCGAAGTGTACATTGCCAATTCGCTCAGCAACAGCATTACGGTATATGACTATTTGAATACACTGCTTTCTGAAATCCCCAACACAGGTCAATACCCGGCGAGTATTTGCTACAATCCTGCCAACAACAGCATGTATGCAGTAGCAACGAACAGCAATACGGTTTTACAAATTAACGCAGCAACACATACTGTTGTAACCAACCTTATAACGGGTTCACAACCCTGTCATGCTTTTTTCAATACCGACAATAATTATTTGTATGTGCAAAATAGTGGTGATAATACGGTAACCATTATTCGTCCGGATAACAGCATTATTGGCGGTATTGCATTTGGCCCACAAAGTATCGGTGGTGTATTCAGCACGTTCAGTCACTCCATTTATATCTCCGATCCGATCAACAACTCCATTAATGTAGTGGGATATGCCAACGCCAATACTGTACTGGTGTTTAGTCCTGATTACAATGAAATGCTTGAAGATGTAAAAAACAATCCTTGCATTGTACAACATGTGAAAATAGTTGTAACCGGCGAAGAGCGCCTGAACAGCTTCCGCATGAACAAGTTTACACCTACCGGCAATTTGAGCAGTAAACCTTTATCGCTCGAACTCTACGCAAGTCCACAAGCTACGCTAAACGTAGCAGAAGTAACCGAGCTTGCCGGAACGATCATTGACCGCAAAATGAACTGGCAGTTCCGCTTACCGGGATTGCATTCCGTAACCATACTCATTTGGTTCCGCCAGTTTGAAGTGCGTGACATTCTTACTCTACCTGAAAATAGTTTAATCATCAAAAATAAATAACCATGAACAACAACAAGCTCAATTACCTGGTGCTGCATTGCACCGCAACGCCTGAAGGAAGACAAGTTAGTAAAGACGATATTATCCGTTGGCACACAAGCCCTGTAGCACAGGGAGGTCGTGGATGGAACAGACCCGGTTATGCCGATGTGGTTTACCTGAATGGTGATCTCGTAAATATCATTCCGTTCAACACCGATGATTTTGTAGATCAATGGGAAATCAGTAATGGCGTTGTAGGCCTGAATGGTAATGCCCGTCACATTGTATATGCCGGTGGCATGGACAAAGAGAACAAACATCCGAAAGACACCCGTACCAAAGAACAATTAGATACGCTGGAGATCTATGTAAAATATACTGTGAAACGCCATCCGAAAATTTTGGTGCTTGGTCACAACGAAGCACCTAACGCACATGGCAAAGCCTGTCCGAGCTTCAACGTTGGCGAATGGTTACGCTCCATTGGTATTCCGGAAGAAAACATTTATAAAAAACAGGTGGCTGATGCAAAACAGGAAACGGTTGCAGGCATTACCACTTCACCAGTTGATAATGATGCTGAAGCATGAAAACAGTATTGATACTTGCCGCCGGTGTGTGGCTCGGACGCAGAATATACACAACCCTGGCCGATAACAAGGCCAGGGAACGTGATGTTGAATTGCGTAAGCGCCTTGACCGTTTCATGCGCGATACAATTCCTGCTATGACACCGGAGGAAGTACAGCAACAGATCTCAACACTCTTAAAGTAAAAACACAATGGCTATCGTTATACAAGATATCATCATCCCTGAAAAAAGCTCCGAATGTTCGGAGTGGATCAGCTATTACAAAAAGCTGGATGAAAAGTTCGGGGCAGAGAACGCCAAAACCATTTGGCTGAAAACCTGGCAGGCAAACGGCTCGGTAGCTTCATGCACCACACGTCCTGATTTCAATGCTTTTTTTAAGAAGCATGATATTGACGTTACCAACCTTGCCACCGCAGCAGTAGCTTCTGCCGCTGATTTAGGCGGTAGCCTGATGGGACTTGGTAAAGGCATTACTAAAATGCTCGTGTATGGTGTTCCTATTGTATTAACGGTTGTGATCGGTGCTGTTGTGTATTCGATAGTAAAGGTAGCCAGTAACTCCAAACCTTCTGATGTAGCAAACTTAACGCCGGCAGGGAGGGCGGCTTCATTACTGAAATGAACGCAGCCATAGCAAAAACTAATCCTAAACTTCTCATTGCAGGAGGAATTACCCTGGTAGCGGGTGTATGGATTGGTGTAGCCGTTATCCATCACAAACGCAAAGTAAGGGATCAGAGAGCCGTTGCATTTTTCAGCGAACTGCAACGTGATATTCAACCCGACTCCGTTGGGCTTGTCGAAAGCAATGCCTTTGATATTCGCTATTGGGAAAACATCGGTAAGAAGCTGAAGAAACCTATGTACATGCTTACCGTAGCCAGTGCGAAAGGTTTTGCAAAAGATATTCGCGACAGCTGGGGCATCTTTGACGATGACGAGAATAAAATCTACAGCGTATTCCGTGCATTGAAAGATCATGTGCAGGTATCACAAGTAGCCTACCAATATTACTATGATCCAAAAGGCGGCAAGATTAATTTGATTGACGATTTAAAAAGCAGGTTAAGCAAAGATGAAGTTGGACAGGTCATGGAGATCGTTAAGAAAATGCCACCATACCGTTTGGCCGAACCACCTAAAAAAATTCTAACATGAGTACAACAGCAACAACCAACACTAACAATACTTCCGATAAAAAGGAACAAAAACCAGGTCTTTTAAAAAAGTACCTCGATAACACCTTTGGTGATGAGGGTTTACGCACCGACGTAAAGATCACCTTAACCAATGAAACCATTTTCAAATTCGTAGCGGCTATTGTTGTGGCATCGGCGCTGGGCACGGCGGCGAGTGTCGTTGTCAAAAAAATGTTTGCTTAAAAAAGAACTACATGAAAAAAAGCATCATAGCTGTTTTCTCTGTTTCCATCACTGCCGGAACACTTTACCTGACTTACTCTCAGCTAAAGTCTTACCTCATTAAAAATATGGTAAACAACTGGCAGGAAGAACTTAAAAAACAGAATAAGGAAAAATTAACGGATGGCGAGATGAAACACCTGAAGGACGAGTTGGATAAGCTCTATATCTGGGAAGTGAAATGGCTGTCGGCCTATTCAGCTAAAGTACTGGCTCATGCCCCGGAACGTGAAATAGCACCACTGCTTGCAAAACTAAAAGATAAAAACATTCGTGGCAGGATAGATCTCAAAGCAGTAGATCTGCTCTTGTTCGGACAAACAAACTCAAAAACATAACATCATGGAAACACTATCGCTTATTATTTCAAATATTCAAAACTATGTTGTATCACTCGACTGGTCTTACATCATTACGTTCATCATCCTGTGCTATGGTATCAATAACTACAAGGTAAAAGAAGGATTACAAAAAGTAACCGGCACACAAACACGCACACGTTATCGCGTTATCCTTGTTGGTTTAATATATGGTGTTGCGCTGTATTTTCTGCGAAGCTATACCATACAGCACATTGAGAACCTGTTGCAGTCTTTCATTTTCGCACTGGTATTCCATCAGCTCATTTTGGAAAGCATTATTTACTGGTTGGCTAAACATGGCTTGCCGGAAAGCATTGCCAAACATTTATTAACGGAAGAACAATTAGAAAAACTGAATACAAATGAAACTAAGTAACATCGCCATCATCTTGTTAGCCTTGCTTTGCGTAGGCCTGAGCTTCGTAGTTGCAACACAGCTTCCATGTAACTGTCCGCCTGAACAACCGGGTTTTGGTACAGCAACCATTAGTTACCTGGAAGATGAAAATGACTCCTTACGCAAAAACAACAGGCAGTTGGATAAGCAGCTCATCCGCTTCCGAAGCCAGGCAGATAGTCTTCGTCAATCACTCATTATCACTAAACACACCATTCAAGAATTAAAACAACAACAACATGAAAATCTTTCTCGCCTCGATAGCCTTAACAGTTTGGAGCTGTATGGCTTCTTCTCAAAATTTAACCCCTAAAGTACAACAGCAAGGCAAGGACACCTTGTTTTGTTTTACGTTAGATCAAAGCCGAACCATTGCCAAGCACCTGGAGCAAGGCCGCTATTGCGATTCTATACTCAGGCAAACTGAAATTGAAACGGAGCAATTAAGTAAAGTGATTTGCATGGGTGATAGCAGTTTACAGGCCACAACACAAAAAGTAGTCAACCAGGATTTGATGCTTCGCAATAAGGAAACAGAACTGGCTACGGTGAATTTAAAATTACAACAAACAGAAAAAAAATATAAGTCCGAACGTTGGCAAAAGTGCTTGTTCTTCGCAACTACACTATCACAGGGCGTTTGGCTGATTGTGAAATAAAAAAATAAATAGAAATATGAGTTTTATAGGAGGTTATCAAAGCAGCACCAATCTCAACGATCTGAACTTCGTTGGTGATTTTCCCATCGATCATGCTATCGGTGGTTTCGGCATTGGCGTTCATAAAAATGATTATAAAGTAACACTGAACACAGCCATTGCGCAATACCGTCAAGGCATGTTACTGGAATTGGTATTTGCAGAAGCAAACGATGGACCCGTTACTATTGACATAAGTAAACGTGGCGCAAAATCATTAAAGAAACCAACACCTGAAGGATTACTCGATCTCGATGCCGGGGAGATCAACACCAGTACTGTTTACCTTGTGGTATATGACGGACAGGGCTTTCAAGTGGCTACGCCTTTGTTTAATTATGGTTTCCCTTACAAGGCAGGCACAGGTATAGGCTCTATCATTCCCCGGCTTGGTAATGGGAATATTGCAAGTGGTAATTATGCAGTTGTATTAAACGGAGAAAACAACCTTGCACAAGGCGCTTATAGCATAGCTGAAGGATCTTATGCGATGGCTGTGCTGTTTAACGAACGGGTGAAAGCCGGTGGCGCTTTCTTTAATGAGCCAGGCAGCGCACAATGCAGTATTCATAATTTGTTCGCTACCATCAATCCAAATTCCGGAAGTGTGAAGCTCACACCTGACGGAAAAAACGATGAAAGCAATCGTTGGATGATCCCGGACAACTGTATTCAACGGCTTTGTATTCAATTAGTGATTACTCAAAATTCAGGTACTGTAGATGTCGCAGGATTGGCGTGTACAGCTTTCTTAAGCGGTACAATCCGATGCCAAAAAGGAAGCGCACAATGGGTTGGAAAAGTACCGCAGTTCTCACAAGTACATAAAGATGAAGGCTTCGATCCGGTATTCGGTATTACTATGCAAGGAACAGAAGTGATCTTATTTGTAAAAGATATGGCGGAGAGAGTGCTACACGCCAATGCCACCGTTCATCTTACTCAAACTAAATTTTCTTTAAAATAAATTATGGACTACATCAAACTCATCGCCATTTTATTCAGCGCTACCGGTTTTTGGAAACTGGTAGAGCTGTTATTGAAGTATCGTAATGACATTCGCAAACAAAGCGCCGAGATCCGCAACCTGGATGCACAGGCGGAAAAACAAATTTCGGATAACTGGATACAATGGTCGCAGAAGCTGGAGAACCGCGTAAAGGAATTGGAAACCGTTGCTGAAGAAAACAAGGAGTTGAAAAAACAAATTGAACAACAACGCAAACGCATCAGCGAACTAGAAAATAAAGTGGAGCGCGTGGAACAGGAGAATGAACAGCTCCGCAATAAACTCCAGGAACTAAGCAAGAACAACGGCCATGAATGAAAGTAAAGGTATGAAATTACTCTACACGGTTTTTCTCATTACTATGACGGTGCATACAGCCTGTATGCTCATGGATCGCTTTGCACCAAAGAAAGATTGCTCCTGCAACAAAAAAGAGAATGGGTGATTTTGCGCAAATATGGAATGGAACAAAAGGATTTGAAGGAGGTTATCAGCAGTTGGCTAATGACTCAGCCAATTACTGCCCGGCAAAAGGCAAACCGGGTAGTAAGCTCATTGGTACAAAATTCGGTATTTCCGCTATTGCGTATGGCGATTATTTCCATCGTTGCCCTACGGTAGATGAGATCAAAAACATGAGCCCGGAACTCGCGCAGAAGATCGCTAAAACAAAGTTTTGGGACCCGGTGCAGGGAGATCGTATCAATAGCCAGGGTGTAGCGCACCTCATATTTGACAGCGTATATGGTTCAGGAAGCTATGGGCCATTGCATACACGCCAGGCCATTAATAAGCTGATGGGTGCAAATACCGTAAAGGAATTTAAGTCGTTCACACTCTCCAATGATGAAGTAAGCAAAATCAATAACATTCCAGCTAACAAATTCTTTGATGCCTTAATGAACATCCGTAAGAATTTCTTTAAAGGACTTACTTATGAAAAAGGCTATATGAACCGCATGACGAAGATCTCTGCCATGTATGCCAGTTTAATGGCTAATCCGGTAGCAGTTGTAAAACGCCATAAATACGGCGTTGCCATTGGGCTTTCAATAGTGGTAGTTGGTGTTGGTGCTTTCTTTCTCATTCGCCATTACCGGCAAAATAAAACTCATCTCTTAAATGCCGCCTGAAAATGACTATTACACGCAAACAGATATACTGGGGACTTGGCATTACTGCCGGGTTAATTACCATTGGCGCTCTTGTTCACCATAACAAAAAAGGCCTCAAAACAACTGCATCCAAAGTACAGAGCTGGTTAAAGCCCGTAACGGCCAAGATAACCAGTGGCTTTGGTTATCGCACCGATCCAAAAACAGGAAAGCCAAAAGAGTTTCATAACGGTATTGACCTTGCCGTTCCTGTTGGCACTTCTATTAAAAGCCCGATGGACGGTGTGGTTCAACTTGTCAATTCAGGTGGTGATGGCGGCAATCAAATCATTATACGGCACACTAATGGCTATTTTACCGGCTATGCGCACCTCTCGAAACAGTTTGTGAAGAAAGGCGACAAGGTGAAACAGGGCGATGTAATAGGATTATCAGGCAACACCGGAAAAAGCACCGGCCCTCATTTGCACTTAACCATGACAGAACCTTCGGGAGCTAAGATAGATCCGCAAAAAATGATTTATGCGAATGTTGCATAGTCCATTGCCTGTTATCCATACACAACTTATTTTCCGGAAGCTGTTTTTGTTTACCTATTTTCCAAAAGGGAGCGCATACAACGCTAAACAGCCAGGTAGCTGGAACCTCCTCCAAAACCAACCGACGAATAGACGAAGGCAATGATGGCAAAAAACAAGGTCAATTCCCAATGCTGCATAATACTCAAATTTAAAAAAATTGCCGATAACAATCTGTCCTAATAGTACTATTTTTGATAGCAAAAAAAATTAAAATTACTATAAAAAAATCGTGAAAATGGTATAGAATATTATATATGAATGCAAAGTGTTTTCAGCGGTGAAAGGGATTTAGTAAATTTAGGGATTGAATTTTTTATGCAAAAAATAGCACTTAATCTCTATCAGGGGATGAGTGTTTTATTTAGTATTTATAATTCACGAGTTAAATATGGAAGGGATGCACGCCATTAAACACTTGTTGCATCAAATAGAAACACTGCAAGCAGAAATGAAAAGGCTGCAAGGTGGATTAAACGAAGAATAAATATACATCGTAATAAAACGACAAATATGAATATAGAAGCAATTTTAGAAGAACATGCACATCATTTTCTGCAAGGTGTAAGAATGGAATATCACAGCGATAAAGAAGCAGCGACTATCATACACAAATATTTGAAAGAAGGAAAAATTACCGAGGATGAGGATAAGATATTGAAAATACAATTAATGAACTTTTTAAAAATAGTCGGTATTGGTGTCCCATTTGCGCTAATACCGGGCCCGTCGATTGTCATTCCTATACTTATTAAAGTGGCCAGTAAGCATAACATCGAGTTAATGCCGTCCGCATTTATTACTCCAAAAAATCCAGAAACAAATCAGTAAGTCATTGGAACCATTCAAAAAAAGTTACTCCCCACTTATGATAACGGAATGCCACCCATTACAAATGATGATGCTGTATGGAAACAAATGAAACGACATTTTATCATTCGACATTATGGACTGAGAACAACTTACTCTGCATCAAACTTGCTGAGGATCTAATAATTGATTTAGAGTTGGCAAAGCAAATGGTTCTCGACTGTAAGATCAATTTTGGGGCAGCCCCAAAATCAATACTAATTGATGTGACTAATTTACTGTCAATTGATAAAGAAGCTCGTGAATTCTTCGCAAGTGTTGAAGCTTTGGAGTATTTAATTTCAGTTGCAATTTATACCGATAACATTCTGCTATCAACTATAGGCAATGCTTGGTTAACATTAAATAAACCCGCTATTCCCATTAGAATATTCAGTTCTAAGGACGAGGCGACTAAATGGTTATCGGAAGCGAAAGAGATTACTCAGCGTTAAGAGTATTGAAGTATAGGAGGATAGCTTGACTTTTCTCGTGTTCTATTACAGCTTTTATGTCTGCAAGATCATTATCGTCAAGAATAACTGCCTTATTAATTTCATCGTCTGAATAAGAAGCGCCATGTTGCATCTTTAACGCCCGCATGTAATCCCGTTTAGCCAAATCAAATTCACCCTTATCATAATGGCTGTGGCTTTTCAGATAATAAGTCATTGTATCGGTAGGCACTTCCTGAATTGATTGTTCAAAATCCCGGATAGCCTTGTCATATTCCCCTGCAATACTATACATTAATCCACGTAGTTTTCGCACTTGGGTATTTTCGGGATCTTCCGCCAAAATCTCATCACAGGATTTAACAAAATCCAGGATCATCTTTTGTCTATGTATTAATTTTTTCATTCCGGTATTAATTCTTGCCTTTTGACAACGCAAACAAAAAAAGGTTTAAATCAGCCTTCAAAAAAGGCTCTATAAAATACAGTTTTTTGTTTATCTGACCAAAAAATGTTCATTATCATTTTTTTATCTTAATATAAACTTAAAAGGGTATGCCCCTTTTACAAGTACATACCCTTTATTTTATGGCGGGTATGCACCTTGCAGCATGCCCCGGCATAGACGGTACTGCGAAGAACCGGATCCACCAAAGCAATGAGAAGGGCACACCCATGTCGGGCGTCCCTCGCATTTGCATTGTGAATCGGTGAAAAATTTCGCAGTTTTTCTATACCAAAGCAAGCGATTACGCTAATATTTTAATAAAGAACGATGGCTAAAAGTACCCTTAAATTTCGAGATATGAAAGGGATTAGGATACGATTAGCTCGTTTGCCTCATCCAATACATCATTTTCAAATTCTTCCAAATAGGTTTCAGTTGTTTTGGAGTCGCCATGCCCTAATCCATCGCCAATTACAGCAGTTGAAATACCACTTTTTTTGGCAATTGTAGCCCAGCTATGACGTGCAACGTAAGTTGTAACATTCAACTCTGGGTGGCCGAGTTCTTTGGCTAACTCACGAAAACGCTGATTTATCCGTTTGCGCTTTTGTGTATATGTTTCTCTTCCAGTCTGAGTATTTTCGAAGCCGATAGGGAATACAAAATCATCAGCATCTTTTTCTGCTATATTGTAATCGTTTAAGATCTTAATACTTTCAGCTGTAAGTTTAATTGAGAAGTCCTTCTTGTTTTTACTGCGAATATATTCATTCCGCCCACTTACCAATTTACCATTTTGATAAACTGCATCAGTTATCTGATATTTCTTCAGTTTTGCTATATCTATAAAATTCATGCCCCTGTTGTTAAACATAAATAAAAAATAGTTTTTTGCATCCCACAATGCAGAAGAAGTTTTTACTGTATGGTTGCGCAAATCTGTGATTACATCTTTTTTAAGCGCTCTCTTTTTGGTTTTTTCGTGTGGAATGGAATAGCTACCTCCCCAAGGATAACCTTCATATTGTTTGTTTTTACAAAGTTCCTTTATAGCTTTATTTGTAATTGCTCTAACCGCTCTTAGGTATGCTGAGATCCCATTTTTAGAATTGCCTTTTGAAATATGGTCAGCTTCGAAACTCTCCAAAAATGAAACATCAATATCTGTTATAGAAATATCTTTGTCATGATTGAATTTTTTTATAGCGTTAATTCCATCTTCATACCATTTCGCAGTACCATGTTCACCTTTTTTGCGAGTTCTTTCAATTACTATACTTCCAAATTTTCCGAGATAAATACGCTTGTCAGCTGGTATTACTTCTGACAATACTTGTTGAATATCTGGAGTTATTTGTACCGGAGCCATTTGTTTTTCTATTTCTTTTTGAACCAATTCTTTTACTGCTTCAATATGTAAGTCCTTAATGATGCTATCGAAATCAGAAAGTACAGTCGTTGCAATTGAAAGTCTTTTCTGAATTGATGCATTCACACGAACAGAATTAGAATATTTTTTATCTACTCTGTTTTCGCTTTCTATCCATTCATCTGGTGAAAATTTATACGCCAGCGTAATTTCCCGGTTTTCATCGCCTTTAAAAATTCTTATTCTTAAAGGATATTTGTTTTTATCCACACCAGTTTCTTTGTCGATCAAGGTTTTATCTTTCCTTCTTTTATCTAAAACTAATTTTGCTGTTGCCATAATAATGAGATCTAAATTCTTCTCAAAAGTAAACAAAAAAAGATAAATCCGTACAAGGTTCGTACAAGGTAATTTCGGTTCGATAAAGTCCTATAAAATCCTATTTGTAAATATATCATTGATTATCAATTATATGTATAATTAGTATAATGCCGGAAAAGATTAAAAAAGTCTTCAAAAATCAGCCTTACAAGCAGGGGGTCACTGGTTCGAACCCAGTAATTCCCACACAAAAAAGTCTTACTATAAAAAGTAAGACTTTTTAATTTTACATG